>JAEEGF011607258.1_pt1 | contig 31703 bp, 25 predicted proteins | sample 9134171 | NCBI WGS metagenome assembly JAEEGF01 (sample SAMN16246542, study PRJNA631951) | gut metagenome | biome: gut microbiome; feature: rumen; material: AP-attached | host: Bos | place: Iran: Karaj | collected 2018-10 | reverse complement strand
CTGTCCGTGAAGATGCGGAACATCCAGTTCGAGGGCCAGACCAAGACCAAGCTGGGCAACACCGAGGCCCGGCCCGCGGTGGAAGCGGTGGTGACCCAGGAGCTCACCAAGTACCTGGAGGACCTGAAGAACGCCGCTACCGGCAACATCATCGCCGATAAGGCCGTCAAGGCCAGTAAGGCCCGGGCCGCCGCCCGCAAGGCCAAGGAGAACGCCCGGGAGAAGAACAAGCTGGAGAACGCGCCTCTGGTGGGCAAGCTCAGTAGCTGCACCGGCCGGAACTACGCCATCAACGAGCTGTTCATCGTGGAGGGTGACTCCGCCGGCGGTTCCGCCAAGCAGGGCCGGGATCGGCGGTTCCAGGCCATCCTGCCCCTTCGGGGCAAGCCCCTGAACGTGGAGAAGAAGCGGTTGGAGCAGGTGCTCCAGAACGAGGAGTTCCGGTCCATCATCACGGCCCTGGGCACGGGCATCGGCGAGGATTTCGACATCACGGGTTTGAAATACGACAAGGTCATCATCCTGGCGGACGCGGACCAGGACGGCGCCCATATCCGGGCGATCCTGCTGACCTTCTTCTATCGGTACATGCGGGAGCTCATCAACCAGGGCCACGTGTACATCGGCATGGCTCCCCTCTACAAGGTCCAGAAGAAGGACGCAAAGCCCATCTACTGCTACGACGACGCAGCTTTGAAGCAGGCGCTGAAGACCGCGGGCAAAAACTACACCCTCCAGCGGTACAAGGGTCTCGGCGAGATGAACCCGGAGCAGCTGTGGGAGACCACCATGGACCCGTCGGCCCGTCGGCTGACTCGGGTGCACATCGAGGACGCGGCGGACGTGGAGCACCTGGTGACGGTGCTCATGGGGGACAAAGTCCAGTCCCGGAAGGAGTACATCTTTTCCTACGCTGACTTCAACAAGGACAAGACCGCTTTTGAGAAACTGAGAGAACGGCAATGAAAAGGAACACACCGGAAGAACCGAAGAAGGAGGAGATCATCCTCTACCGCAGCATGGACGAGGTCATGCACGACTCCATGATCCCCTACGCGGAACACGTCATTTTGGAGAGAGCCCTGCCCCGGGTGGAGGACGGTTTGAAGCCCGTTCAGCGGCGCATCCTCTACACCATGCTGGAGCTGGGCCTGTCCCCGGACAAGCCCCACCGCAAGAGCGCCCGCATCGTGGGCGACTGCCTGGGCAAATACCATCCTCACGGCGACAGCTCCGTCTACGAGGCCATGGTCCATATGGCCCAGCCCTTCGCCATGAGTCTGCCTCTCGTGGACGGCCACGGCAACTTCGGCTCCATCGACGGGGACTCCGCCGCCGCCATGCGGTACACAGAGGCCCGGATGACCGACGCGGCCATGCAGCTCCTCAGGGACATCGACCTCGACACGGTGAACTATTCGTTAAACTTCGACGACACCCTGAAGGAGCCGGACCTTTTGCCCGGCCGGTTCCCCAACCTCCTCATCAACGGGGCCTCGGGCATCGCGGTGGGTCTCGCCACCAACATCCCGCCCCACAATCCCGGGGAGGCCATCGACGCGGCCGTGGCCATGATCGACGACCCCAAGATCAGCCTGAAGAAGCTCATGGAGATCATGCCCGCCCCGGACTTCCCCACCGGCGGGTATCTCATCGACTCCCCGGAGATCGCCACGGCCTACGAGACCGGCCGCGGGAAGCTGATCATGCGCGCCAAAACCCACTTCGAGCAGCTCAAGAACGGCAAGGCCCTCATCGTCATCACCGAGATCCCCTACGGCATCAATAAGGCGGCGGCCCTGCAGAAGATCCTGTCCGTGACCCAGGAGAAGAAGGCCATGTTCGCGGGCGTGGCCGACATCCGGGACGAAAGCGACCGGCAGGGCATGCGGGCGGTCATCGAGGTGAAGAAGGACGCGGACCCGGAGAAGATCCTCCAGGCCTTGTTCAAGTATTCGGACCTCCAATGCACCTTCGGCGTGAACATGACCGCCATCGCCGAGGGCAAGCCCCAGCAGCTGGATCTGAAGAGCATCCTAAAATTCTTCATCGACCACCAGAAGAACGTCGTCACCCGCCGCACCCGTTGCGAGCTGGAGACGGCCCGCCGTCGGGAGCACATCCTGGAGGGCCTCATGGTGGCGGTGGACCACGTGGATGCGGTGATTCGCCTGATCCGCGGCAGCAAGTCCCCCAAGGAGGCCAAGGAAAAGCTCATGACCAAATACAGCCTTTCCGAGGTCCAGGCCCAGGCCATATTGGATCTCAGGCTGCAGCGGCTCACCAATCTCGAATTGGTGGCTATCGAGAAGGAATATCGCGACGTTCAGAAGCGGATCGCGGAATTGGAAGGGATCCTGGCCTCCGAACGGAAGCTCATGGCGCTCATCAAAAAGGAGCTGCTGGAGATCAAGAAGCTGTTCCCCATCCCTCGGCGGACTCAAATCATCAAGGGGGACACGAGGATCGAGCTTGCCGAGGAGAACGCCGCCGTCACCGAGGAGATGGCCGTGGCCTTCTGCGCCGATCTCAAGGTCCGCAAGTGGCCCTCTCGGCTCTTTACCCTGGCGGAGATCAGCGCCGACAAGCCCTGGCGGGTGGTGAAGCTTATGGGCGACGGGAAGCTCCGCCTGTTCACGGACCGAGGGGACATGCTGACGCTGAACGTTTCCGACATCCCCGAGACCCGGCCTACGGCCCGGGCGGTGAGCCTCACGTCCCTGTTGGCCTTCGAAAAGAACGAGCAGATCGTGGCCGTATTCGGCGAGGACGCCGAAGGGGATTATCTGTTCTATACGGCGGGCGGCGCCGTGAAGCGGACCCCCTGCCAGGAGTACGCTGTGCGCGCCAAGCGCACCGCCGCTTTGAACCTGAAGGACAAGGATAGATTGATCGGCGTGGAGCGATCGAACGGGCTTTCCCTCCTGCTGGTGACGGAGAAGGGCATGTCCATCCGCTTCGCCGCGGAGGAGGTGCCCGCCATGGGCCGGGTGTCCTCGGGCGTGAGGGGCATCAAGCTGGAGGACGGGGATCGGGTGATCTACGCCGGCCAGACCGACGACGAAGGGGAGCTGGCCCTCATCACGGACCGAGGCTTTTCCAAGCGGTCCTTCCTGTTTGAATACGAGCCCCAGGGTCGGGGCGGCAAGGGCCTCAAGACCTTCGATTTCAACAAGCGAGGCAGCAACGGCACCCGGATCGTCTGGGCAAGACCGGTGAAGGAGCCCTTCGATATCGTCATCGTCCAGCGGCGCAGTCCCGAGACCCCCATGAACACGGAGCAGCTTCGGCTGGAGGATCGGTTCAGCAAGGGCACCATGGCGGTGACGGTGCTCCTGGACGACGACGTGGTATCGGTGCGGCCGGTGCTGTCGGGAAAAATCTGACGGCGGCTGCAACCTCGACGGCCTGTAGCCGGTGTTGAAGATGAAACCACAAGGGAGGAAAACGAGTATGAAGCGCAATAAAGCATGGATCGCCATTTTGATGGCTTTTTGCATGGTGTTTATGTTCGTGGGCTGCAGCAGCAAGGCCAGCAGCGCCCGGAGCGACAACTATTACGCCAAGAGTGAGGCCGCCTACGAACCCTACGAGATGGAGGTGCCCGCTGCCATGGCGGAGGATGCTGCCTACGGCAACGCCAAGGCCGCCGGCAAGGTGTCCACCGCTACCACCGCCTCCAACGGCGAGAGTGCCAATCTCACCGGGAACGCCGCGGGGCGGAAGATCATCAAGAACGGGAATATGTCCATCCAGACCCGGGAGTTCGACGCCTTTATGGAGAACTTGAACCAGACCATCCTGGCCATGGGCGGGTATGTGGAGTCCTCCGGCATCAACGGCAACAGCTACGGCCGGAACAGCATGCGGTCCGCGGACATCACCGTCCGCATCCCCGCCGACAATCTGGACGCCTTCTGCGACCAGGTGTCTGACATCGGCAACGTGACCTATAAAAACCTGTCCACTCGGGACGTGACCTTGACTTATGTGGACCTGGAAAGCCATGTGAAGGCGCTCAGGACCGAGCAGGAAGCGCTGTTGGAGCTGCTCCGGAAAGCGGAGAAGGTGGAGGATATCATCACCATTCAGAGTCGGCTTTCCGACGTGCTCTATGAGATCGAGAGCTACGAGTCCACCCTTCGTACCTTTGACGATCAGATCACCTATTCCTCCGTCCACCTGTCCATCCAGGAGGTGGAGCGGGAGACCACCGTGGAGAAGGAAACCGCCGGCCAGGAGATCTCCCGCCGGTTCAAGGAAAACTGGGAGGATGTGAAGGAGGGCTTTGCCCGCTTCGGCATCAACTTCGTGTCCGACCTGCCCATCATCATCGTATGGGTGCTGATCCTGGGCGGCATCGCCTTCATCATCGTCCGCATCGTCAAGGGCGGGCCCAAGCGCAAGGCGCGGCAGGAGAAGCGTAAGGCCATGAAGCTTCAGAAGAAGTACCAAAAGGAGCAGGCCAAGCTCAAGCAGCAGGAGAGCGTGACCAAGCTTCCCAATGCGCCTGAACAGCGGAAGGAATAAAATAACAAAAAGCGACAGGGGGCTGAACAAGGCCCCCTGTTGCGCGGAAGGAGAAGAAAATGCGGCGATTGTTGAAAGGCGCGGATATCCTGGTCTGGGAAAACGACGCCTTTGTTTGCCTGAAAAACGGCTATCTGGGCATCGACGGAGACAGGATCGACTACCTCGGCACGGAAGCGCCTCGGGAAGCCTATGACGAAACGAAGGACATGACCGGCAAGCTCCTGCTGCCGGGCCTTGTCAACGGACACACCCACACGGGCATGAGCCTTTTGCGGGGCCTGGGGAGCGATCTGCCCCTGCAAAAATGGTTGTTCGATACGATCTTCCCCGTGGAGGATCGGCTCACGGACGAGGACTTTAGGATCGGCATGGAGCTGTCCATGCTGGAGATGATCGCCTCCGGCACCACCTCCTTTACGGATATGTACATGGGTGCGGGCTACACCGCCCGGGCCGTCCTCGATTCCGGCATGAAGGCCAACCTGTGTCGGCCTCTCCAGTCCTTCGACCCTGACGAGGACCCCATGACCTGCCGTCGGATGAGGGAGATGCTGGCCCTGTACGACCAGTGGAACGGGGCCGGAGACGGTCGGATCGTGGTGGATTTCTCCATTCACGCCGAATATACCTGCACAGAGAATATGGTCCGGGCCGCCGCGGAGGAAGCCCAGAAGCGGGGCGCCGGCATACACATCCACCTGTCGGAGACGGGGTTGGAACAGCAGAACTGTATCGAGAAATACGGTTTGACCCCGGCCCAATGGTTCGACAAGCTGGGTGCCTTCGTCGGCCGGGCCTACGCCGCCCACTGCGTGTGGCTGACGAGGGAGGATCGGGCGCTGCTGAAGAAGCGGGGCGTCGTTCCTATCCACTGCCCCGAGAGCAATCTCAAGCTGGGCAGCGGCGTTGCGGACGTGCCCGCCATGGTGCAGGAGGGGCTCACCGTGGCTTTGGGCACCGACGGAGCGGCCAGCAACAACAATCTCAACATGCTGGAAGAGATGCATCTTGCCGCCCTGCTCCACAAGGGCGTTCATCACGATCCCACGTTGCTGCCCCTCGGCGAGGTGCTGAAGATGGCCACGGTGAACGGGGCCAGACTCCAGGGTCGGACTGACACAGGCGTCCTGGCTGTGGGTAAGAAGGCGGACGTGATCGCCATAGACATGGATCGGCCCCATCTCATTCCCTGCCTTGACCCTCTTTCCAATCTTATCTTTTCTGCCCAGGCCGCGGACGTATCCATGACTATGGCGGACGGGCAAATTTTGTACGAAAACGGGGATTTTTTGACCCTGGACCGAGACCGCATCCTATTCGAGGCCCGGCAGGCGGGCAGACGGCTTTTGGACTAAATGCAGGAATTCCTGCAAAAATGAATACATATTACATATTGCGCAAGAAACGTTGCAAAAGGCGGTGCGCTGCATACCATTATTCAGGAAATGACGCATAAAATTAGCAAAACGTCTTGAAATTTTTTCTGGATTGCCTTAAAATAGTATATGCCGAATCATCCCCGGCAAAGAAAAACTAAACAGGAAAAAGGAGATCTATCATGAAGAAGTTTCTGGCGATTGTTCTGGTCGTGATCCTGGCCCTCACCGCGGTTGCCTGCTCCGGCGGCAAAGGCGGCAAGCTCACCTTCACCACCGGCGGCGAGCAGGGCACCTACTACGGCTTCGGCACCGTCCTCGCGGGCAAGGTCAGCGACAAGACCAAGACCACCGTGACGGCCATCACCTCCGGCGGTTCCAAGGCCAACATCGAAGCCATGAGCAAGAACGACGCCCAGCTGGGCTTCGTCCAGTCCGACGTGGCGGCCTACGCCTATCAGGGCACCCGTCTGTTCGAGAAGGCGGACACCTCCTTCTCCACCGTGGCGGCTCTATACATGGAGCAGGTCCAGATCGTCACTCTGAATCCCGACATCAAGAGCGTGGCTGACCTGAAGGGCAAGAGCGTCTCCATCGGTGCCGCCGGTTCCGGCGTGTACTTCAACGCGGTCGACGTGCTGGGTGCCTACGGCATCGACGCCGACAAGGACATCAACCCCACCTATCAGTCCTTCGGCGACAGCGTTGAGTCCCTGCAGGATGGCAAGATCGACGCCGCCTTCGTGGTCGCCGGCGCGCCCACCACGGCCGTCACCTCCCTGTCCGCCACCAAGCAGGTCTACCTGGTCAGCCTGGACGACGAGCACATCAACAAGCTCATCGCCGAGTCCCCCTACTACAGCAAGAACGTCATTAAGAAGGACGTGTACGGCACGCCTGAAGACGTGACCACCGTTGCGGTCATGGCCGTGGTCATCGCCCGCAACGACGCTTCCGAGGACGACGTGTACAACTTCATCTCCACCATCTTCAACAACATGGACGAGATCAAGGCTGCCCACGCCAAGGGCGGTGAGCTCGATCTGAACTTCGCCGCTTCCTACGGCTCCGTGCCCTATCATCCCGGCGCTGTGAAGTACTTCAAGGAGAAGGGCATCACCGTAAAATAACCCAATCGACGGCTCACCCAATATGGTTGCGGCGGGAGTTCCCGCCGCAACCTTTTCACAAATACAGCGCGGCCGTATAAGCCCCCGCGCTTCGACCCTAAAAAAGGAAGGGAGAAAGTTTTATGAGCTCCAATGATCTTGAAAAAGATCAGGTCGTGCTGAACGAGAACCCGGACGTGGGTTCCGCGGCGGACGTGGAAGCCATCATGAAGAAATACGACAACGAGTCCAACACCCGCATCTGGGAGGGCGTGCCCAAGCAGATCGTGCGCTGGATCGCCGTGTTCTTCTCGATCTATTCCATCGGCGTCACCCTGTTCAGCAAGGCCATGCCCGAGATCCGGCTCAACATGTTCCTGGGCATGATCCTCATTCTGGGCTACCTCTACTACCCCGTGAAGAAGGGCGTCCAGAAGGTGAACCACCTGCCCTGGTATGATATCTGCATCATGGTCCTGGGCTCCATCCCGTTCTTCTACTTCGCCGCCAACGCCAAGGCCATCCTGAATTTGGCCACCAACGTGACCAACGACTGGTACATGGTGGTCATGGCCATCATGGGGATCCTCGCCCTGATGGAGCTGTGCCGCCGCTGCGTGGGCATCCCCATCCTGTGCGTGGTGGGCGTGCTGCTGGTCTACACCCTGCTGAACGTCCGGTTCGGCAAGGTGATCTACGACCTGTTCTACACCACCTCCGGCGTCATGGGCACGCCGGTCAACGTGTGCGCCAAGTACATCGTGGTGTTCATCATCTTCGGTGCGTTCCTGGAGCGGACCGGCATCTCGGCTTTCTTCATCGACCTGGCCAACAGCCTCTGCGGTTCCAGCGCCGGCGGCCCCGCCAAGGTGGCGGTGGTCTCCTCCGCCCTCTGCGGCATGGTGTCCGGCTCCTCCGTGGGCAACACCGTGACCACCGGCTCCGTGACCATCCCCATGATGAAGAAGTGCGGCTATAAGCCGGAGTTCGCGGGCGCCGTGGAAGCGGCGGCCTCCACCGGCGGCCAGATCATGCCCCCCATCATGGGCGCGGCGGCCTTCCTCATGGCGGAGTACATGGGCGTGCCCTACGGCACCGTGGCGTTGAAGGCCATCCTGCCCGCCGTGCTCTACTTCGCCGGCATCTACATCGCGGTCCATCTGGAAGCCCGGAAGCTGAACCTGCGCGGCATTCCCAAGGACCAGCTGCCCAAGATGCGGGCCCTGCTCCCCAAGAGCTACCTGCTGGCGCCGTTGGTGGTCCTGGTCTACCTGGTGGCCACCAACCGGTTCACCATGCAGATGTCCGCGGCCATCGCCATCTTCATCTGCATCGTGGTGGGCTTCATCAACAAGGACGATCGGCTGACCCCGCGCAAGATCATTGACGCCCTCGAAGCGGGAGGCAAGGGCACCATCACCGTGGCCGTGGCCTGCGCCATGGCGGGCCTCGTGGCCGGGTGCATCACCACCACGGGCCTTGCCTCCACCCTGATCCGACTGATCGTCAAGGTCTCCGGCGGCCGGGCGTTCATCGCCCTGTTCCTGACCATGCTCTGCTGCATCGTGCTGGGCATGGGCGTGCCCACCACCGCCAACTACTGCATCATGGCCGCCACCTGCGCGCCGATCCTCATCGACCCCAGGATCGGTATCCCCCTGGTGTGCGCCCACTTCTTCGTGTTCTACTTCGGCATCGTGGCGGACATCACGCCGCCGGTGGCCCTCGCCGCCTATGCCGGCTCCGCCATCGCCAAGGCGCCGCCCATGAAGACGGCGTTCAACGCCACGCGGATCGCCATCGCGGCGTTCATCGTGCCCTACATCCTGGCCATGAACCCCTCCATGGTGTTTGAGTTCGCCGCCGGGACCAGCGCCGCAAGCATCGCGATGCAGATCGTGCTGATCGTGGTCACGTCGCTGCTGGGCATCTTCGGCGTGGGCGCCGGTTTGAACGGATATCTGTTCAAGCACATGAACCCCATCTTCCGGGTGCTCATCGCCGTGGGCGGTCTTTTGATGATGATCCCCGGCACCCTGACCGACCTCATCGGCTTCGCCATCGTGGCCGCCATCGTGGTCATCCAGAAGCTGGGCGCCAAGAAGGCAGCCGTGGCGTAAGGAAGGAACGGAAGCTTCGCGCCTTTTTCTTGAAAGAAAAGGTGCCCAAAAAGAACTTAAAACGGGGGCTGCTTTTCATGGCAGCCCCCGTTCGTTTTGTTAAGTTTCACTTCTTGGGCGATTTTTTCTCTTTGTACAAAGAGAAAACAATCGCAAATAAGAAGCTGTTACGCCAAGTACGGCTTCAGCAGCTCGTCCATAGCCGCGGCGAGAGCGGCCAGCTTTTCGTCGGCGTCAGCGGCGGAGTCGCCCCGAACGCCGGAGTAGATCTTCAGTTTGGGCTCCGTGCCGGAGGGCCGGGCGATGGCCCAGCTGCCGTCCGCAAGGGTCCAGCGCAGCACGTTGCTCCTGGGGAGCCCTGTGGCGGCGGAATCGTTGTAGTCCACGGACTTCACCACGTCCTTGCCGCCGATGGAGGCGGGCGGGTTCGCCCGAAGCTGGGCCATGGCGCTCTGGATCTTTTCGATGCCGACCTTCCCCTCCAGGGTGTAGGACACGGTCTTCTCCTTGTAATAGCCGTAGGTTTGGTAGATCTTCTGGAGCACGTCGTAGAGGGTCAGGCCCTGCTCCTTGAACAGGGTGCAGCCCTCGGCCACCAGCATGGCGGCGCAGATGGCGTCCTTATCCCGGGAGAAGCCGCCGGCCAGGAACCCGAAGCTCTCCTCGAAGCCGAAGAGGAAGGTATGCTCGTGCTTTGCTTCGCACTCGGCGATCTGCTCGGAAATGAACCTGAACCCCGTCAGCACCTCGCGGATATCCACACCGAAGCTGGCGCAGATGGCGTCGGCCAGGGGCGTGGACACCAGCGACCGGACCACCAGCCCGTTTTCAGGCAGGAGCCCCGCCTCCTTCTTGGCGGTGAGCAGGCAGTAGAGCAGGATGGACCCGATCTGGTTGCCGGTAAGCACGGCCCAATCCCCATCGTTCTTGCGGACGGCCACGCCCAGCCGGTCGGAGTCGGGGTCGGTGCCGATGATCACGTCCGCGCGCTTTTCTTCAGCCAGCTTAAAGGCCAGCGTGAACGCGTTGGGGTCCTCGGGATTGGGCGCTTTCACCGTGGGGAAATTGCCGTCGGGCTTGGTCTGCTCGGGCACGGGGAACACGTTCTTCATGCCGATGCGGCTGAGGACCGTGGTCACGGGCACATAACCGGAGCCGTGGAGGGGCGTGTAGACCATGGTCACGTTCCTGCCCTTCTCCTGCAGGAGCTTGGGCTGCTGCAGCAGGGACATGGTGGCGGCGTAGTAGGCCTCGTCCACCTCCTGGCCGATGAGCTCGATGAGCCCCTTCTCAAGGGCCTCCTCATAGGCCATGTACCCCGTGGCGAAGCCCTCCACCTGCCGGATGCGCTTGGTGATGGCGTCGGCTTCCACCGGGTCCACCTGGCCGCCGGTGGACCAGTAGACCTTGTAGCCGTTGTACTTGGGCGGGTTGTGGCTGGCAGTGATGACCACGCCGGCGCTGCACTTTAGGTGCAGCACCGTGAAGGACAGCTGAGGCACGGAGTGCAGGGTGCTGTAGAGATACACGTGGATGCCGTGGCCCGCCAGCACGCAGGCGGTCTCCCGGGCGAACACGTCGGAGAAGTTGCGGGAGTCATAGGCGATGGCCACGGTGGCCCCCGCCGGGAACCGGTCCTTCAGATGCCGGGCGAGGCCTTCGGTGGCCTTGCGCACATTGTACACGTTCATCCGGTTGTCCCCGGCGCCCAGCACGCCCCGCAGGCCTGCCGTGCCGAAGGACAGCTCCTGATAGAACCGATCCTCGATCTCCACCCCATCGCCCGCGATGGCGCGAAGCTCCGCTTTGGTCCCCTCGTCCACGTCGGGACTGTTCAGCCAGTATTCATACCGTTCCTGTGCGTTCATAGGTCCTCCTTCTAAATATTTTGTAGTGTGAGTTCTCGGGTGCTTTCAAAGGTCTTGCCACATACCGCGAGGCGTTTAGCCAGCAACAGCTGCCGTTTTTGCCGGAAGCGTTTGTTGACGCCCCGATCTCCATACTTATCGTCCCCCAGAACAGGGCAGCCCAGGGCCGCCATCTGGACGCGGATCTGATGGGTCCGGCCGGTTAAAAGCCGTATCTCCGCTTTGGAAAAGCCGTCCGCCGTCTCCAATATCCGGTAGCTGAGCTCCATGCGCAACGCTTCGGGCGTATCCCTGGATACCAGGCGCATGAAGGCTTTTTCCTCGTCCTTCACACCATAGTGGACCAGCGTCCCCTCCCGCCTTTCCGGCACGCCCGCCAGAATGGCTTCATAGACCTTTTGGGCCTGATGGTGGGCGAAAGCGTCCATGAGCCTGGATTCCGCAGCCTCATTTTTTGCCAGGACCACCAGCCCCATGGTGTTGGCGTCCAGCCGATGGACCGGGAAAAGGGGTTCGCTGATGGCAGAGAGTTCTGAGAGAAGGTCGGTCTCCACCTCGACGCCCGGGTTCTTATCCACCACCAGCATGTCCTCGTCCTCATACACGGCGGAGCAGGCCCGAAAAGCGGGCAGGTACTTCACCGCCGTGGGGAACTCCGAGAAGGGCGGCAGGGCGTAGAAGGTCATCTCCTCCTTCAGCGTGGGGTGGGTGATGGTCAGGGCGTAGGCCCAGAGCCGGATCTGCTCCCCCACCTTGGCGGCAGGGTTGTACCGCTGGTCGCCGCGGATGGGGAACCCGGCGTGAGCGAGCTGGACCCGGATCTGGTGGGGGCGGCCTGTCTGCAGATCCACGTCCAAAAGGGACAGGCCCTTCTCCCGGGCCAACGTTCGAAAGCTCAGCTTCGCCTGCTTCGCCCCGGGGGTGCCCACAGATACCACGGCGGTGGTGTTGATGCCTTCGTTCTTCAGCAGCCAGTCGGTCAAACGCCCTTCCCCGGGGGCTGCGCCCTCTACGATGGCGGCGTACCGTTTTTTGGCCCGGTGGGCGGAGAACTGCTCCGTGAGCCGGGCAGCGGCCTTGCTGGTCCGGGCGAAGACCATGACGCCCCCCACGGGCCGATCCAGACGGTGGACCAAACCGAGATACACCTCTCCGGGCTTAGCGTACTTTTCCTTTATATACCCCTTGCAGGCGGTGAGCAGGTCCTGGTCCCCGGAGGCGTCGGCCTGGACGGGCACGTTGGCGGGCTTTTCCACCACCAGCAGGTGATTGTCCTCATACAAAACGCGAATGTTCATAGATTACGGGGTCCAGCGGCCGGTCGCACCGCAAGGTAAAACCAGGTTCCCCCGGCGGATGGGCAAGCCCACCTCGTCGGCCTCGGCATGGCCCTTGGGCAGAGCCACGGTGAGCACGTTCTTCAGCACACTGGGAGCGAGCCCGGTGGTATAGCTGTTGATGAGGAAGAAGCAGGGGTCGTCGGACAGGAGCTTGACGCATTCGCTGACCAGCTCGAAAAGACCGGTCTCGATCTTCCACATCTCACCGCCCGGGCCCCGACCGTAGCTGGGCGGGTCCATGAGGATGCCCTCATACCGATTGCCCCGGCGCTGTTCCCGGCGAACGAATTTCAAACAGTCATCCACGATGTAACGAATGGGGGCGTCAGCGAGGCCCGAAGCCGCGGCGTTGTCCTTGGCCCATGCCACCATGCCCTTGGCCGCGTCCACATGGACCACCTGGGCCCCGGCCTTGGCGCAGGCGCAGGTGGCGCCGCCGGTGTAGGCGAAAAGGTTCAAAACGCGGGGCGCTTCGCTGTGGCTCTTGCGCCACGTCTTAAGCCGATCACTCATAAAGTCCCAGTTCACCGCCTGCTCCGGGAATAGGCCCGTGTGTTTGAAGCCCGTGGGCCGGACGATGAAAGAAAGATCCTTATAGCGCACCGTCCAGCTCTCCGGAAGCTCCCGCCGGAACTCCCAATGGCCGCCGCCGCTTTGGGACCGGAAGTAAATCGCGTCAGCCTGGTGCTGGGCCATGGGCCACACGGCCTGGGGATCGGGCCGCAGGAGCACATAAGCATCCCAGCGCTCCAACTTGTCGCCGTTGCCCGCGTCCAGTATTTCAAAATCTTGCCAACCTTCGGCTAAATACATTTTTGACCGCCTTTATCCCAATCTATAATTAGTATATCACAGATTTGATCCTGTGGGAATAGAGAATCGGAGGCTGCGGACGATTTCCCAAAACGAATCGGAAAAATTAAGATTGACTTAAGGTCGGGGGAATATCTTTTGATCAGAACCATGGGAAGGAAGACGCAATGGCCAATTCCAGAAAGAAAAACAGAAGAAGAAAAACCCTGTTCACGATGCTGACCATTCTGGCGATCTTGATTGCCGGCGCTGCGGTGGGCGTGAAACTATTGAAGCAGCAGGTCACGGAGACCTATGGATCAAAAAGCAGCACCGATGCTCAGAAAGCGGTCGTGACCGTAGGCAGCATCAATACCACCATCTCCGGCAGCGGCATCCTGGTCGCCCAGGAGACCACCGACGTGTCTTTGCCCCGCAGCGTATCCCTTCGCGCCTTATGTGTGGCGGAAGGCGATACCGTTGCTGCGGGAGATGCGCTGGCGTATTTGGATCTCACCTCCATTATGACCGCCATGAACGACCTTCAGGATCAGTTGGAGGAGCTGGACAGCGACATTGCGGATGCCGCCAAGGAAAACGTAAACAGCGTGATGAAATCCACTGTGAAAGGGCGGATAAAGGCCCTCTACTGTCAGAGCGGAGATTCCGTTCTGTCCGTCATGTATGAACATGGAGCTTTGATGACCATTTCTCTGGACGGTCATATGGCGGTGGATATCCCCGCAAAAGGCCTCGCTGCAGGGGACGACGTGACCGTGACCCTGTCCGATGGCAGCGTTTATCCCGGCACGGTGGACAAGATCGAAGAAAACAAGGCTATTGTACTCATCACCGACAACCAGCCGTTGCTGGGAGACGAGGTGACGGTGACCGATGAGGAGGGCCGAAACCTGGGCGATGGGCCGCTGTACATCCATCAGCCGATGAACATTACGGGCTATGCGGGCACCGTGTCCCGACTGGCGGTGGCGGAGAACTCCGTCGTCGTCCAGAATCGAGTCCTTCTCTATCTGACCAACACGGTCTTTTCAGCCAACTACAACGCTTTGCTGCAACAACGGGCGCAGCTGGAGGAGGATCTGAACCAACTGATCTCCCTGTATAAAACCGGCGTCGTTCACGCACCCCTGGCGGGCAAAGTGGAATCCATCCTTGAAGAGCCGGAGCCCGTGGAGGAGGCAGAGGCCTCCGATGAGTGGACAATCGCCGTGCTGCGGCCTCAGGAAAAGATGATCGTGACCGCTTCCATCGACGAGTCCAACATCCTGTCGGTGGAGCTGGGGCAAAACGCTTCCGTCACCATCTCCTCCATCAGCGAGGATCCGTTCACGGGGGAGGTCACAGCCATTGAGAAGACGGGCACCAGTAACAGCGGCGTAACCAGCTACACCGTGGAGGTTACGTTGGATCGGACCGAGAAGATGCTGCCTAACATGTCCGCCACGGTGGCTATCCGAATCGAGGGCGTGGACAACGCGTTGCTGTTGCCGGAGGACGCAGTGACTCGGACCCGATCCTCCGCCTACGTCTATACCAGCGTCAACGAGACCACCGGCGAGCTGGAGGGCATGGTGGAGGTGAAGACCGGTCTGACTGGCGGCGGGTATATTGAGATCACAGAGGGGCTGAAGGAAGGGGACACGGTTTACTACATCAAGAAGCAGTCCAACGACTTCAATTCCTTCATGGGCGGCTTCAACGGCAACGGTCGCAACGGCAACAGCGGCCGCAACGGTGGCAACAGCGGCAGCGGTCGAAGCGGCAACGGCGGCAACGGCTGGCCCAGCGGCGGCGGTAACCCGCCCGGTGGCAATGGCGGCAATCGGCCCAGCGGTCGAAATGGAGGTTAGTGTGATAGATATGGCTTTTCACACCTGCAATCTGTGCTGTTTACTGTAGATCGCTGCTGCAATTATGAACGCAGGATCGGCAAAATCACCACAAGGATCGGAAAACGAAATGATCGTATTGAAGGACGTCTGCAAAACCTATCATGTGGGGGACGAGATCGTGAAGGCCTTGGACCACGCCAGCCTGACCGTGACGGACGGGGAGTTCGTCAGCATCATCGGTCCCAGCGGCAGCGGCAAGTCCACCCTGATGAACATCATCGGGTGTCTGGACGTGGCGGACAGCGGAGAATACCTGCTGGATAACATTCCTATCGAAGACTATACGGAGAACGAGCTCGCCCGGATTCGCAGCCGCAAGATCGGCTTCGTGTTTCAAAGCTTCAATCTGATCCCCCAGCTCACTGCGGCGGAGAACGTGGAGCTGCCCCTCATCTATCAGCGGGTGCGGCGTTCGGAGCGCCGTCGACGGGTCAATGAGGCCCTGGCGCGGGTGCAGCTCACGAGTCGACTCCATCACCTGCCCTCGGAGTTGTCCGGTGGTCAGCAGCAGCGAGTGGCCATTGCCAGGGCCATCGCCGCCCATCCTTCTCTCATTTTAGCCGACGAGCCCACGGGCAATTTGGATTCCCACACAGGGAAGGACATCATGGAGATTTTCCATGAGCTTCATAGCAGTGGCAACACCATTGTCCTTATCACTCATGACGATTCGGTGGCCCGTCAGGCTCAGCGCAGCATCCATATCCTGGACGGCCGAGTGCGGGAGGTAGCGCCATGATCCAATCCATCCGCATGGCCATCAAATCCATATCCGGCAACAAGATGCGTGCTTTTCTCACCATGCTGGGCATTATCATCGGGGTGATGGCCTTGGTCATTTTGGTGAGTCTGGTCAGCGGCGCCACGGGAAACGTGACAGACACCATCGCCAACCTGGGCAGCGACGAGATTTCCGTCCGCGTTTCAGACAACAAGGGTAACCCCATATCTATCGCCGATCTCAACACATGGATGGGGGAGGACGCCTTTGGTCGTATCGCTCCCGTGGTTACGGAGAGCGTCACGGCTAAGTACGGCGCCGAAACCAGCTCCATGACCGTCTACGGCACAACCGCCCCCTATGCCGAGATCCAGAAATTGAATGTGTTGGTGGGTCGGTTCTTGAAAACAGCGGATGAGGAGAACGTGTCCTTCGTCTGCGTTATCAACGAGACCGCCGCTAAGGATCTGGTGGGGTATGCGGACTGCCTGGGGGAGGAGATCCGCTTGAACGGGCATCGATTTCAGGTGGTGGGCGTGTTGAAGGACGACGATACGTCCCTCACCAGCGTGTTCCGCAGCGGATCCAGGGTGGCTTACGTCCCATACGCCGCTCTCATCCGCATCAGCAGCAGCGTTACTGCAGAGGTCACATCCTTTTATGTGAGCGCAGGAGCAAGCAGCACCGTGGACGGAGCCAAGGAGCGACTTGAATCGATCCTGAAGGAACGATTCGATCAGGATGAGGATGCCTTCTCGCTGTCCTCCCAAAATGCCCTGGAAAGCGCATTGAGCAGCGTCACCTCCATTCTGGCGGTGCTTCTCGGAGGCATTGCAGCCATATCCTTGGTGGTGGGAGGCATCGGCATCATGAACATCATGCTGGTCACCGTAACCGAACGAACGAGGGAGATCGGCATTCGCAAGGCCATCGGGGCGAGCCGGGGCATGATCCTGACCCAATTTTTGGTGGAGGCGGTGGTCATCTGCATGTTGGGCTGCGCCTTGGGGATCCTGGGCTCCTGGGGCGTGCTTCGGCTTATCACCACGGTGGTTTCGGGCTTGGATCTAAGCTTCCAGATGTCCGGCAACGTGGTGTTGGCGGCCGTGCTGTTCTGCTTCTTCATCGGCATTGTGTTCGGCCTGTACCCGGCCAACAAGGCAGCCCGCATGGCGCCCATCGACGCTTTGCATTACGGCGGCTGAGGAGGTATTATGAGAGCAAAGAGATTTTTCTATTCCATTTTGCTGATCCTGTTCAGCCTTATTTTGGCGGTCGATTTGGCCGTCTGGTTTCTGGTACCCGATGATGCGACCGTTTCCAAAACCGAAACGGGCGTTTCCTTCACGCCCCCGGAGGGCGCGGGCCTGCCGGAGGGCATAACGCTCCCAGAGGGGATGAGTCGTCCGGAAGGCAGTGGCTTGCCGGAGGGTATAACGCTCCCGGAAGGGATGAGTCGCCCGGAAAGCGGAGACCTCCCGGAGGGGTTCACGCCGCCTGATGGCATGGCCTTCCCCGATAGAGAGGCGGGGAGCGAAGGTTCGGGCCGCCGGTCCCGCCGCACGGGATCTACAGATGAAACCGAGGCCGGCGTATCCCTGGAGTTGCCGGATTGGGTCCCCTCGCAGGTCTTGGGGTTTTTGCCCGTGGCCCAGAGGATCCGTCCCTATCGGCTGTATATCCTGATCGGCGCGGTCCTCGGCATGGCCCTCTGCATCCTGCGGCTCGCTTTCCTTGCCAAGAAGCTGAGAAAGCTGCAGGAAAGTCAGGAGGGGGAGGGCGCCCCGCTGCGCCGCGTAGCCCTTTGGCCGGCAGTTTTGCTGCTCCTCGGCGCGCTGGTGTTGGTGGTGTTCCTTTTTCCGGTAAAGGAGGAGGAGAAGGTGGAAACGGGGGCCGTGGCCAATGTTCGGGTTTTGAGCAGCCAGGTGGCGGAAAAGACCTTGACCAGCGTCATACAATCCGCCGGCTCCCTGGAGGAACAGGAGGCGGTATCCCTGGAGATCCCCGCTTCCGTTCACATCTCTTCCGTCTGCGTGAAGAACGGCGATATCGTAACGGCCGGCCAGATCGTGGCCAAGGTGGACAAAACTTCTGTTATGCAGGCCATCGCCACCCTTCATGAAGCCATGGCGGATGTGGATGAGCAGCTGCAGGAGGCTCATGATACCAAGGGTGGCGCCAGGATCACGGCTCCTGTGGCGGGGGTAGTGAAGGCGGTCTATGCTGAGGTGGGAGAAAAGACCATCGACGTGATGAACCAATACGGAGCGCTGATGCTCCTGAGCCTGGACGGGCGCATGGCGGTGCAGGTACAGGCATCGGAAAGTTTGACCATGGGCAGCGCGGTCACCGTGACGCTTCCGGACGGCACCGAGCTCATGGGAGAGGTAGCCTACCTGGAGGAAGGCGTCGCCACCGTGACCGTGGTGGACCGGGGCTATGCCGTGGGGACGGAAGTGTCTGTGAAAAACGAAGAAGGCGTCGTGCTGGGCGGCGGTTCTTTGTACGTGAACAAAGCTTTGAACATCACGGGGTATCTGGGTACGATCACTCGCGTTTATCGCCGGGAAGGGAGTACGGTCAATGCCGGCGTATCGCTGTTTGGGGTCAACGATACGGCGGATCTAGCGAAGTATTCCGCACTGTTGCGGCAGCGCGAGGAATACGAGACGGAGCTCAAGACTCTATTTGAGCTTTACGAGGATGGGTATGTACATGCCTCATGCGACGGCAGGATCGACGGACTCGACGATACGCTGGCGTATTTGCCCCTGTCCGACATGGCGGCAGGGCTCATCGTCCGGCAGCTATCCGGCCCCGCCGATGCGGATCCAACGGAATACCACCATTACATCGGAGAGGTTTTGTCGAACAATGGGAACGGAAACCTGAGCCTCAGGATACATGCGCAAGAGGTAGAGATTTCCGATTACACCGCCCTGCCCTCTGTCGCCACGACGGTCGAAGGGTCCTATACCGTTCCGGGTTCAGCCGTGTATCAGTTCAACGGCGGCTGGAACCGGATTTCCGTGGACGATATCTGGACAGGAGACAAAGTGCTGTTCACCTTCGATGAGGAAGGCAAGTTGATGTGGGTGATCGTGCAGCGCACGTCGAACAGCGTCGAGCCAGAGCCCACCCCCGATACTCCGACCCCCTCGGATGGCCCCAGCGGTCCCGGCGATCACCACGGCCGAATCTCCTTCGGCAAGAGCGCGCCCAAGAGCACGCCCAAGCCCACCTATACCATTGCCAAGACGGAGCTGTGCGCCATCACACCCCAGGAGAGGATGCTCATCACCGTACCTGTGGATGAGTTGGACGTTTTGTTTCTGTCATTAGGGCAGGAGGGGGATCTGTACCTGGACGCTTTGCCCACCCTGGGCCTGAAAGCCGTCGTCACGAAAATCGATCCGGAGGGTGTCAACAGCGGCGGCAATACCAAGTATTCGGTTACGCTGTCATTGGATCGGGGACCGCAGCTCTATCCCGGCATGAACGGGACGGTTTGTTTTCCCCGGCACGAGGGCGTGGGGGTAATGACGGTGCCGTTGGCCGCTGTGACTGAAGAGGGCAATCGGGTCATCGTCTACACCGCGTATGACGAGGAAAACGATCAGCTTCTTTCCCCTGTGGAAGTCCGAACCGGCGTCTCCGACGGAACGGACGTGGAGATCGTGTCCGGCCTCAAACCGGGCGATGCTTGTTATTATCGGTTTGCTGACGCCATCACCTATGTGACGGAGGAACAACCGGCCCAGAACTGACGAATATAGATCGGGAGCCGCCGCGCAGTTTGCGCGGCGGCCATGCTTTATTTGGACGATGGGGCGTTCGCCCAAAAAAGCGCCTGCCTTTCTTGAAATACAAAGCGGGCTGTGATAAACTGATAAACAATATGATCGCAGCGGTGCGGCCAAGAAAACGGGGGTATGACCGCCCTGGGGGCGAGAGCTTTTCCGCGCCCCCTGCAGCAAGTCCGCTGCCCATGGCGGGGCAGGGATCCAAACAGCCTCAAGCATCCAAAGGACGAAGGCGTGACATGAAGCAGCAAACGACGACAACCAAACCTCTGTGCTGGATTTGGCGGGTCTCCGCTGGGACCCGGTGGGAGGTCTTTTGCCTGCTGATCCTGCAGGTCTTGAGCGGCGGCAGCGGCGTGGCGTTGGCATGGACCCTGCGCAACATGATCGATCAGGCCGTGGCCAGGGACTTGACCGGCTTTCTTTGTCAGGGAGGGCTGTTCCTGGGGGTCATCCTGGTCCAGCTGGCATTGGGGGCGATCATCCGCAGGACCCATGAGCATGCCGCCGCAACGTTGGAGAACCGTCTGAAGAAGCGGTTGTTCGAGACGTTGCTCTACAAGGATTACGCCGCGGTTACTTCGACTCACACCGAAGAGTGGATGAACCGTCTGGTATCCGACACCTCTGTGACAGCGGGCGCCATCGTGTCCATTGTGCCTCAAGCCAGCGGCATGCTGGTCATGCTGGTGAGCGCCGTGAGCGCGGTGCTGGTGATGCTCCGGGCAGCCGTGTGGGCTATCGTCCCGGCGGGGGTGGTCATCTCCCTTATGGGATATCTATTCCGCAAAAAGCTGAAAGCCATGCACAAGGATATCCGCGAAGCCGACGGACGGGTACGGGTGCTGTTGTCTGAGCGGCTGTCGGAGCTGATGATCGTTCGTTCCTTCCGCAGAGAACAAACCGTTATCCGCCAGGCGGAAGATGCCATGAAGGCGCATCGGATCGCCCGGATGCGGCGGAATCGGTTTTCGAACCTTGCCAGCTTCGCCTTTGGACTTATGATGCGAAGCCTCTACGCCGGAGCAGCCATATACTGCGGCTATGGCATCCTTCAAGGCACCGTGAGTTACGGCACCTTTGTGGCTGTGCTGCAGCTGGTAGGTCAGATCCAAATGCCCTTTGCCAACCTGTCCGCCTTCATACCCCAATATTATGCCATGACCGCCAGCGCGGAGCGACTGATGGAAGCGGAAAACTTCCCGGACGACTGTCTTGTGGCACAGCTGTCACAAAAGGAGATCGACGCGCTGTATCACCATGATTTCCGGGGGTTGCGGTTCGAGGATGTGTCCTTTGCCTACCCGGATCGGACAGAACGGACAACGGTCCTGCAAGGCGTCACCGTAGAGGGGAAAAAGGGCGAGATCGTGGCCGTAGTGGGGCCCTCCGGCCAGGGAAAGAGCACGCTCCTGAAGCTCATGCTGTGCCTGTATTCTGTGGATGGAGGAAACCGACTGTTGGTGACGGCGGTGGGAGAGAAACCCCTGACGGCGGCCCATCGCGGCCTCTTTGCCTATGTGCCCCAGGGCAATCGCATCTTCAGCGGCACCGTGAGGGAGGTCCTGACCTTCGGGGATAGGGATGTGTCAGATGACGACATCCGGCGAGCGCTGGACGTGGCTGCGGCGGACTTCGTGGGCGAGCTGCCCCAGGGGTTGGATACCATTTTGGGCGAGCGGGGCATGGGTCTGTCTGAGGGACAGTTGCAGCGGCTGGCTGTGGCCCGGGCCATCCTGTCGGGTCATCCGATTTTGCTGCTGGACGAGGCCACCAGCGCCTTGGACGAAGGAACTGAAGCCCGTCTTCTGGAGAATCTGAAGCGCATGACCGATCGGACCGTGCTTATCGTGACCCATCGGCCCCGGGTGCGCGCCATCAGCGACCGGGTCTGGATCCTCCGTGAGGACGGCACGGCCACGGAGGAGCAGCATAAAACGGCGCAGGCTGTTCCCGCAGACCATGACGGTCATCTCGATCCCGATCAGCGGAGGCCCCTATGAAGTTTGAACTGTTTACCCCCGCCTGGAAAAGCGAAAACGCCCAGCGGCGCGCCAAGGCGCTGGATGGCATGAAGGAGGAAAAGCTGCTGGCCATCGTTCGCGATCCCTCCGAAGATACCCGGCTGAACCAGGTCCGCCAGGAAGCCGTCCAGCGGCTTTCGCCGAAGTCCCTAGCGGAGGTGGCCCTGGATGCGAAGGTCGACACATACCTGCGGAACATGGCTATCTGCCGGGTGGACGACGAGCAGGTGCTGCTGGCTTATCTGCGGGACCCCACGGCGTGGCGAGCCGGCGACGCCCTGGAGCGCATGCATACGGGGAAGCTGATCCTGGAGAGCGCCATGAACCGGGAATTCTTTTGGACGGGCGTGAAGCGGCTGAGCAGCCTGGGGGACAGGGAAAACCTCCGGTATCTGGTGCTGCATGTGGAGGATATACAGTCATTCGATGCCCACTGGGGCGTAGATCCCTTTGAAAAGGACTCTGCGTTCCTGCTGCGGCTGGCGACGGAGGCTGCCTCGGAGTACATTCGGGCGAAAGCGTTCGGAAAGCTGGCCAGGAAGGGCCTGGCCTCGGCGGGGATGCGCAACGCTGCCCGAACGAGAGCCATCGAGCTGCTGCGCGCGAATAAGCCGGACATGGATCTGGTGTGGACGTTGCTGTGGGGCGCGGGGCCGGGCGAAAGCCTGTCCCCGGAGGAACAGCGGTATTTCTATGACCAGCTGCGGAAGGACCCCCTGAATTACCTGTGCCTGGACTACCTGCAGAGGGGCAAGGACCCCGCCGGCCTCGCGTTCATGCCCTTTTACGAGTTCACATACCGGGAACGGCTGTGCCTGACGGAGGCGGACTATGACCGGGTGCTGGATGTGGACGAGGATTTTGCGCTGGACTATTTGAAGGCCTTCATCAGCCATGGCGAAGGCGGCAACGGCAAGCTGAGCGGCCCGCAGTTCATGATCTCCACCTGCGCCGAAGCCATACGGCACATGCATACGGCAGGAAAAGCCCGTGCTCGCATTGAGCGGGAACTGCCCCAAATAAAGCACTATACCATAACCTATCAATATGAGGACAGCGAAAACGACATCCGCGACGATCGCGACACCTTTGCTGTCCGCTTTTGGAAGGAGAGCTGAGGGCCTCCCGCACCGGAAGGATCAGATGCTGGCCTTGTCGAAGCGGAAGCTCTGGGCGGAGTAAAGGCTGTGGCGACCGCTGCAGGCAAAGCTCACCGCGCAGACCAGGGCGAAGAAGGGCATGCCTGCGCCGCCGAAGAGCTCCAGGCTCAGCAGCATGCTGGCAATGGGGCAGTTCACCACGCCGCAGAACAGGCCCACCATGCCCAGGGCGGCCCCGAAGGAGGGACTCAAACCCGCCAGCGGCCCCAGAAGACACCCCATGGTAGCGCCCACGAAGAAGGAAGGGACGATCTCGCCTCCTTTCATGCCGCATCCCAGGGTGATGGCGGTGAACAGCAGCTTCATAAGCCCATCGTAGGGCAAGGCGGTACCCGCTATAGCTTGAGCGATCACATCCGAACCGGCGCCGTTGTAGCGGGTGGTGCCTAAAAGAAGGCTGACACCCACCACCAAGGCGGAGCCGACAGCCACCCGAAGATAGCGATTGGGAAAGCAGCGGCCGAACAGTTTGTGGGAGCCGTGCATGACTTCGCAGAAAAGAATGCTGGCCAGAGCGCAGATGAGGCCCAGCAGCAGGACGGCCAACAGGCTATAAAAGCTCATGTTCGGGATCCCCTGTACGGCGTATGTTTCCCCCGTGGCGCCCAGGAGCCCTGCAATATAGGCGGCGGTCAGGGAGGAGAGTACAGGGCAGCACCGCGGTGGAGGAGATGACGCCCACGCTGGCCACCTCGATGGAAAACACCGCAGCGGTCAGCGGCGTGCCGAACACGGCGGAAAACACCGCGCTCATGCCGCACATGGTCATCAATCGTGTTTCGCCTTCGTTGAGTTTCAAGAATTTGCTGATGGCGGTGCCGAGACCGCCGCCGATCTGCAAGGCGGCTCCTTCCCGGCCGGCGGATCCGCCGCATAGGTGGGTGAGGAAGGTGCCGGAAAAATCAGCGCCGCCTGACGCGCCGGCACCGTTTCGTGTTCCTTGGTGGCCCGCAGTACCGCATCGGTGCCCGGGTCCTTTTCCATCTTGAGCAATGCGTACAGATACGCCGTCAGCAGGCCCGCCACAGGCAGCAGATACAGGAGCCATGGACAGCTTGCTCTGAGCCGGGCGGCCAGAGCGGCGGCATGATAGAACAGGGTGCCTACGGCCCCGCAGATCGAACCCGCCAACAGGGCCAGCAGAACGAATTTGCACAGGGTGCGGATATAATTTAGAGCAGCTTTCATGCCCTTAGTGTACCTGTTTTTTCTTGCCCCGTCAACAAAGGCGCGGTTGCTTTTTGCGCATCAAGGCCGTATACTGGATGTATCAAAGTAAAGGGGGACGAACATGAAACGATCCGAGATCAACCGGGCGTTGAAGGAGATGGAGGCCATGTGCGCGCGGGAACACTGCTATTTGCCGCCCTTCTGCCATTTTACGCCCGAAGAATGGCAGACCAAGGGCCACGAGTACGACGAGGTCCGGGACTGCAAGCTGGGATGGGACATCACGGACTACGGCAAGGACGACTTTGACCGGCTGGGGCTGAGCCTCATCACCATCCGCAACGGCAACCGGGCCATGGCGGATAAATATCCCATGGTCTACGCAGAAAAGCTTCTGTACCTGAAGGAGGGCCAGTACTCCCCCAACCACTTCCACTGGTTCAAGACCGAGGATATCATCCATCGCGGCGGCGGCGTGTGTCTCATCCGTGTCTACAACTCCCTGCCCGATGAGAGCATCGATTATGAGAATCCCGTGACGGTGAACTGCGACGGCCGTCGGTTCACCGTGCCCGCGGGCACCCTCGTTCGCCTGACGCCGGGGGAGAGCATCCACGTCCATCAGGGTCTCTACCACGATTTCCAGGTGGAGCCGGGCACCGGGCCGGTGCTCCTGGGCGAGGTGTCTCAAACCAACGACGACGAACACGACAACCGCTTCGAGCCCCCGATGGGTCGCTTCCCCGCCATCGAGGAGGACGAGCCTCCCTATCGACTGCTCTGCGGAGAATATCCCCGGGCCCGTTGAGATCCGCTTCTATTTTACGTCCACCCAATGTCAGATGAAAACAGGGTCCGGCAGTTTTCTTGCCGGACCCTGTTCCTGTGTTTGTTTGCTTCGGCTTTGCCTTACGCCGCGGGGGCATTGAGCGCAGCTTCGGGGATCTCAATGGAGTCGATGCTGTCGAACTGAGACAGCGCGATGTCCAGCACAGCGGTGGAAAGATTCAGCGTGGCGCCAATATCTTCCGTTCCGGTCACGCCCAGAAGGGACTCGATCAGATTTTTCATGGAGGCGGTCATGTCGATAGTATACCGAAGGGGCAGTCCGCTCTCCTCATCGATCGTGACGGTGACTTCAAGATCACTCAGCGTTGCGAGGGTCTCTTCGGATATCTCACTGCCCAGGATCTTTTGTATCTCTGCCATGACGCCGATATTGGTCAACAATGTGCCCAGGTACTTCCCGGACACTTTGCCGGAATAGACCGTGGCGGTGACGCCGTTCACCTCTGCCGTGTCGGTTTTCTCGACGTCGGTGATCACGTCGGCAAGCATTTTCGTGGTGGCGAGGGGAGATTGCAACAGCTGGCTGTCCTTAGGATCGGTCTGCTTCTCCCAAGTGACGCCGTTATCCCGGGAAAGATACAGGATTATGCTCTCACCGTCCTGAACGACGTACAGAAGGGAGGCTGTTTCCTGACCGGGGGTGGACCGGATCAAATCGAGCTGAGCGACGCCGGGGGTCTTGGTGATGTCCCCGCGCACGAGCACGTTGATATCCATGGGCGTGTGCTGCTCTATGCCGCCGAGGGAAATGAGCAGCTCGATGTCCGAATTCATCTTCATATCCACGTGCAGGCTCTGCACCTGTTCCAGCTTGTCGGTGGCGTTCACGATGACCTCGCCGGAGGGGGCGTCGGCCGGGGCGGGGGCTGGCTCCTCTGTGGGGAGGGCAGGCGCAGGCGTGGCGGCGGGGGCTTCTGTGGCAGCGGGGGCTTCTGTGGCGGCGGGGATGGCGTTCGATTGAGCGGCCGTCTCAACAGGAGCCGCGACAGGAGCCTCAACGGGGGTTTTGTCCGTACCGGCCGTCTTCAGGGGCACGCAAGCAGCCAGGCTCAGGATCATTAGCAGCGAAAGGAGGATAGAAATCGATTTTTTCATGGTAACTCCTTTATTTCATTCGATTTTTGGAGGGAAAAACACCGTGGAACATCCGCCCCAAGTTTACAACATCAGTATGGCATAGCTGACGAATCCTGTCAAGTGCGCAAAAGATAAATGGTCATACCATAAAACGTTCCTGCAGCATGTAAAAAGGACCGCGGCAAACCACGGTCCCTCGCATTAGCATTCGGGATCCTTATCCGATTTTCACGTACCTCTTGTGGATGAAGGCGCTGGTACCGCTGTAGTCCACTTGGATCCAGTTGCCGGAGCGACCTTCAATGGTCCAGGTGCTGCCCTTATCGGCGGTACCCAGCTTCTTGCTGTTGCTGCTGGCCTTGGCCCGGACGTTCACCCAGGATTTGCAGTTGACAATGGTGGCGGTCTTGCCGACAATGTCCGAATCCGGCTTTGTGGAGGACACGTATGTGCTGAACACATAGGCAACGTCGCCCTTATAGGAAATCTGGGTCCACTTGCCGCTGATGCCGGTGACGTTGACCTCCGTACCCCGCTTCAGTTCGCCCAGCTTTTTGCTTTTGCTGGTGGCTGCAGCGCGAACGTTCACAGAGGTCTTGCAGTTGGAGATGTAGCCCTTTTCTCCGGGCAGCACAGGCGGAGAAGGAGGCGTTTCACCGCCGCCGCCCCCCACCTTGAAATACTTTTGATGGATGTAGGCGGTGTCGCCCTTATAGACGATTTTATACCAGTGGCCGCTCTTTCCCTTGACTTCGAAGGTTTCGCCGTTGACGGCCGTGCCAAGGATATCACCTTTCGTGCTGGGTTTGGAGCGGATGTTGACCCGGCCCGATTCCTTGACCACGGTGCCCGTGCCGCTCAAGCTGCTGTCGCCCTTTTTGCCCACCTTTCCATACTCATGGAACACATAGCCCACCTTCGATGTGGTGTATTGGATCTTGTACCAGTCGCCATCCACATCCAGGAGCTTGAAGGTTTTGCCTTTCTTGGCCTCGCCCAGCTTTTTGCTGTCACTGGTGGCCTGTTCACGGACGTTGGCGGAGTGCTTGACGTTGACGATAGTTAGGATGCTGTCCTCCGTGATCTCCGGATCGGCCATGGCGACGGGAGCGGCGGCAATCAGCATCAGAGCGGCCATCACAAAACAAAGCCATTTCCTCATGATACGTATATCTCCTCTCTTGAACGGCGTTTTTCGTCGGGATCACGCCGTCTGATTTTCCTTACTAATAATACCATATAATACGCTGCCGTGCTGCAACATAGTTGTAAAAAAAATAATATATTATTTTGCGACCGACGCAAAAAGCCCTCCCCCTGCAAAAGATCCGGCAACCAGGGGAAGGGCATATATGCCGTCTGTCGCATAGGGGAATTTTACTCTTGCTTCGGCTGGACTTTTGCGCCGCAACCGGGGCAGAACAGGTGATGGGCCGATAACTCGCGGCCGCAGACAGGGCAGTATCGCGCGACGGGAAGGGGATCCGCGGGCGCAGGTTTCCTTTGCGGTTTCTGTGTGCCGCAGGCGCAGCAGAATCTGGAATCCACACCGTTTTGCTGCCCGCAGGCGCTGCATGTCCAAAACTTCCCCGGAGCGGGAGGAACAGCGACCGGCTTTTTCTTGGGGGGCATGGCTTTTTGCTTCAGGCGCTCCGTTTTCTTAGACGCAGCCGCTTTTCTGGAGCGCTTCGGGAAAACGCCGTCATAGCTTTTGTCTCTCTTGTAGAGGACGCATGGGACGAAAGCGCAGAGGGGAAGCAGGATCAATCCAATCCCGGGCAGCAGGGTGGTGACCGCTTTCACTGCGGCGTTGGCCAGTTTGGTCAATGCCTCTCCCACATCCTCCGCCTCCAAATCAAACCGGAAGGGCTTGATCTCTGCGTCCATCAGCCGCGGGCCGACGATGGTGAGGATAAACAAGGCGGCCAGGAGGATGGCAAAAACGCAGAACAGGACGCTCGTGCTCTTGGACCGGTTGAGCAGCTCCATGATGATCGAAAGAATGCCCAGCAGCAGCGTGACGCCGGCCAGCCCATAGAGGACATAGGAACCGATCCGGGAGAAGGAGGCCACAGGGCCCAAATTGGAAAGGGCGTGCCGGATCTCCGCTTCCTGTTCCTTGTATTCGGGATCGGATTCGCCAAAATCCTTCAGGCAATCATCCAGTTCATCTTCGTGAGCGTCCAGGATGTCGACCGCTTTGGCGGGGAGCCCGACGATCTGGCAGGCTTCCAAAAGTGTGATCCGATGATCCTCACCCAGCCTGTACAGCGGCATGGCGACGTTGTAAACGAGATCGGAAGCGATATCCTCCACGGTGCGGATGTGCTGCTTCTTCACGTCCTCGTCTTTCAGAAGACGGGCAACGGTGCCGGGCAGATCCGCAATAAACGCTTCGTTGGATTCGCTGTTCTCCGTTTTAGCGCGTCGGAACGCGGCCTGGGCGTCCTCTGAAATGGACAGCATGGGCAGAAACAGGCATAATACAGCCGCTATCGAAATAAAGACGGCAATAAAGCGGCGAATCAACAGGGACTTTGTTTTGCTTTCGTTTGCGCTCATGAAAAATGTACCGTCCGTTTCTTTCAAGTAAAGAGCAAAACTCTTGGCAATTATTGTATATCCCGCCTGGGCCGTTGTCAAGCAAGGAGCCGCCCTCTGCCTGGGGATCCATCCCCGATCGCAACAAAAGCCGACTCCTGAAAAAGAGCCGGCCGATGTTTTCAGTACAGGTTCATCCGATCTTTCGCGGATGGGCTTTCCCGGTCATTCCGTATATTGCTCGATAGCTTGCAAAGCCACATCCAGCGCCCGGCCTTTGTGCTGGGCGGAGATGCGCAGAAGGTCCTCGTCGGTCACATCCTGGTCCATACCTGTGGCGTAGCGGGCGATGATGCCGATGGATGCGTACTTCATGCACACCTCCCGGCACAGGGGCGCTTCGGGCACCAGAGTGCTGCCGATGACCTGGGCGTCCAGGGCCCGCATCATCCGCGCCTCGGCGGCGGTTTCGTACCGGGGCCCGTCCAGGGCGGCATAGACCGCCCGGCCCTCGTAGGGGATCTTCTCCGCCAGGATGACCTGTTCCAACGCTTCCGTCATGTGGGAATCGAACACGTCGTCCATGCCCGCGTGCTTCACCAGCCGATGCTCCAGGCGGAAGGAGCTCTCCCGAAGCTTAGTAAAGTCGATAAAATCGGTGATCAGGCAGAAGCTCCCCAGGCGGAAGGAGTAGTCGCAGGTGCCCATGACAGAGATGCTGATGATATGGGTCACGCCGCACAGATACAGGGCGAAGATGTTGGCCCTGAAATTGGTCTCATAGGCGTCCTCCTGGAGGCAAATGCTGTGCCGCGTGAGGAAATCCACTTCCTTGCCGCTGGGGAGCGTCGCATGGATGACCCGGGCGTTGCCATAGGGAGTGGTGACCACTTCGCTTGTATGAGGAAAGGTGATGGCGTCCTCAGAGTTGCAGCCGACGATGGCAAATTTCATTTTCTGACCTCCTCTTTCTTTTCAAAGGTGTTCAAAACAGCCAGGAGCAGGGCGTCGCGGTCCCGGTAGATCCCCTGCTTGATGTTCCCGTCCACGCCGGCAAAGGCGGCTACGGCCTTTCGCAGCTCGTCTGCCGATCGTTTCCGAGCGTTTTTTACGGCGATCTGGGCGGCGTAGGGGCTGCCGGGGAGCAGACGGGCGGCGGAGCGGGGATCCAGTCCCCGGTCGAGATGCTCTCGGGCGGTGAGGATCAGCTTCAGCCGTCCCTCCAGGAACCCGCTGAGGCTCATGGGGCTTTCCCCCCGGTCCAGAGCGTTCAGCAGCATGGCGTACCCCTTCTTTCGCTTCCCGTCCAACAGGGCGTCCAGCATCTCGAAGGCGTCGTACTCCGGAGACGGGGTGATCGTTTCGTTGAGCACCGCCATCGTGACCGTCCCCCCGGAGCCCGCATAATCCGCGGCCTTGGAGAACTCGTTCTTCAGCCGGTAGGCGTCGAAGCCCACCCGATCCACCAGGGTCTGGGCAACGGCTTTGCTGAGATTCACGTTTTTCAGAGCCGATTCCCGCAGCAGCATGTTCACAGCCCGTTCCGTGGTCAGCTTCTCAAAGGCCACCACCCGATTCTCCGGGGCCAGGGCTTTGAAGAGCCGGTCGGTTTTGCGGCACTCTCCCCGCTGGACGAACAGGATCACAGTGGTGTCCGCCATTTTGAGCAACCGGTTCCGTTGTTCCAGGGATTCCACCAGGGCGGCGTCCCAGCTCTCCACCAGGATGAGCCTAAGCTCGTCGAAGAAGGGCAGCTGGTCCGCCGCGGACAGCAGCGTGTCCGCGTCGGGATTTTGGAAGCTCTGCCAGTTCAGATCCAGCACGCCGGGGTCCAAAAGCTTTTTCACCCGGGCGACAGCCTCCGCCTTGGTCAGCTCCTCCTCGCCGTGCAACAGATATGGGCCCTTCAGGGCGCGGCTCTGGGTAGCCTTGTAGAATTCGGATTCGTTCACTTTTATATGATACCACGCAAAAGCGAAAGAAACAACATATATATTCCCAACGTACCGCATGCGCCCGAAAAACGACCGCATATGGAAAATCGGAGGGCAAAAGGGCCCTTTGTCGCCATGCTGATGAAAGCTGGCTTAACCGAATCGCACGCGGATGGTCACGTCGAGGCCGTCCGGCTTTTTTTCCGTCTCCATCTCGGCGGTCATCCCCGCCAGGCGAAGCTGGCCGAGAAGCGTGTTGAGCCCGTTCATAAACAGGCGGCAGTCCTTCGTAAGCCGCAGCACCCTAAGGGGCTTGGGCCGCGGGGCGGCCCGCTCCATAAAGGCCTCCGCCTGGCGCACGCTCCAGCCTTCCCGAGTGATGCGCTCAATGAGCTTGAGCTGTTCTTCTTCGCTCTCCAGGGAGAGCAGGCACCGGGCGTGGCGCTCGCTGAGATTTCCCCGCTCTGCCGCCGCCCGAACTGCCGGACCGAGCTTCAGGAGCCGGAGCTTATTGGAGAGAAAGGCGGGGCTTTTGCCGATCCGACGGCACAGCTCCTCTCGGGAAAGACCATAGACCGTCAGCAACCGTCGGTATCCCTCCGCCTCCTCCCAGAAATTCAGGTCTGAGCGCTGCACGTTCTCCACCATGGCCATAAGGGCGCTTTTCTCCGGGCTCACCTGCTCCACGATGCAGGGCACCTCCTGAAGACCCAGCAGCTGGCAGGCCCGGAGCCGTCGTTCCCCCGAGATAAGCTCATATCCATCCGAAGCCGGCCGCACGGTCAGGGGCTGGATGAGGCCCACTTGAGCGATGCTGATGGTCAGCTCCTGGAGCTCTTCCCGGCCGAACTCCCGCCGCGGCTGATCCGGGTTGGGCCGGATGCTGCCAATGGGCAGCAGAAACAGACTCCGCTCCAAATCCCGTTTGGCCGGAGCGGCCTTCTCCAGGGGGAACGAATGCAGACTCATTCTTTTTCACCCTCCTTTTTTCCCATATTGCCACGGATCGCCTGTCGGAAAAAAGGGATCTGTCAAAGGTAGACGCTTTCCTTCTTTCTTCGACTTCTTTACACTTTCGTCCCAAACTGATTGTTGCAATTTGTTGTTCGTATGGTATAATAAATTGAAAATCTGTAAGGAGGTAATCAGCATGGCATACAAAATCACCGATGAGTGCATCGCTTGCGGCACCTGCGCCAGTGAGTGCCCCGTGGAGGCCATCAGCGAGGGTGACGGCATTTTCGTCATCGACGCCGACGCCTGCATCGAGTGCGGCAACTGCGCCAATGTCTGCCCCGTGGGAGCCCCCAAGGCAGAGTAACTACAACTGACGGAGGAGCGCTTGCTTATTTCGGCAAGCGCTTTTTATTCGG
>JAEEGF011806191.1_pt1 | contig 31715 bp, 21 predicted proteins | sample 9134171 | NCBI WGS metagenome assembly JAEEGF01 (sample SAMN16246542, study PRJNA631951) | gut metagenome | biome: gut microbiome; feature: rumen; material: AP-attached | host: Bos | place: Iran: Karaj | collected 2018-10 | reverse complement strand
CGAAAAAAATCCTACAAAATTTACATTAAATGAAGAGGATGGGTCAATTACTATTACTGCTGCAGTAGATCCTGCTGGCAAGGACATTCCTGCTACGGATGATGTAAAGTATGTATGGAAAGTAGATACTAATACTTCTTGGATAAAAGTATCACCTGAAGAAGGAGCATCTGTAGTTGTTTCACCAACTAGTGCATTTAAAAAGGCAGAAAATGGAAAAATTACTCTTACTGTAACTAAGAAGGATGGATCAACTGCTATTACAGGAGTTGCTCAAACTACTGATATTACTGTTATTACGGATACTGAAGCTAAACCAACTATTACAGCTTCTGCAACGGAAGTTACAACTGAAGATGCAGTTAAATTTACTGTAAAAGGAGCAGATGGTAAGGCGCTGACAAATTATACAATTTACGATGGAACTTCACAAATTTCTGTACCAGAAGCTGGAATCAAATTTGCAGTTGGTTCACACAAAATTAAAGTAACTGATAATAACAGACAGACCGAAAGTGATCCTATCACTATTACTGTAAGAAGTGAAGATGGGGTATTAGCTACTGGTCTTAGGCTCGAAAAGGATAGCGTTGAGTTTGCTTCAAAAACTGCTGTAGCTCAGAATGTAAGAGTTACGGTGCTTCCTGATGGAAAAGATAGTCCAGAAGAGAAGGCTGAGATTAACACAGTTACAGTTAAGTCAAGTGATGAAAAGGTAGTTACTGCGAAAGTTACCGCACAGAGTCCTGATGAAGACAATATTTCTACAATAGAAATTAAACCTGTGGCACCTGGCGAAGCCACAATCGAAATTACTGCTGATGATAAAAACGTAAAAGATAAGAAAACGATAAATGTTGTAGTGGCAGGTTACAAGGGAATAGTTCTTACACCTGAGACTGGTGATGTTGAAGTTGGTAAGACTCTTAAGATTACTGCTGATGTTCAGGTTTATGGCGAGGGAGCTTCTAAGGATATCGTATGGCATTCAACAGATGAATCCGTAGCAACAGTTAAGGATGGAACAGTAACCGGTGTTGCAGAAGGTACAGCAAAGATTTATGCAACAGCTAAGAATGATGACTCCAAGAAGTCTAATGAAGTTGAGATTACAGTAACCGATAGCACAGTTTCTGACGCTATTGCGGAAGCAGAGGCAGCAGCTAATAAGGCTGTTAAGGATCCTACAGATGCTAATATCCAGGCAGCAAAGGATGCAGTAGCAGCAGCTAAGAAGGCTGGAGCATCAGAGTCTGCACTTACGTCAGCTAACGAGAAGATCGCACAGGCTGAAGCAGCCAACGAAGCAGCTAAGAAGGCTGAGGAAGAAGCTAAGAAGAAGGCTGAAGAAGAAGCTAAGGCAGCTGATGATTCCGCTAAGGGAACACCTGCACCTGTTGGTACAGAGCTCGTTGATGCAAACGGCAACAAGACTGGCTTCAAGGTAACTGATGCAAACGCAAGCGCACCCGAAGTTGAGTACGAAGCTCCTGCAGATAAGAATGCAACAAAGGCTGACATCCCTGAGACATATACAGACCTTTCAGGTAATGTATACAAGGTAGTTGGTATCGATGCTAGAGCATTCAAGGATACTAAGGTTAAGACAGTTACTATCAGAAAGAACATCAAGAGAATCGATCCTAAGGCTTTCGAAAAGAGTAAGGTTAAGAACGTTAAGATTAAGGGAACCAAGCTCACAAAGAAGATGGCTAAGTCCTTCAAGAAGCTTAAGAAGGGTGGAAAGATTAAGTGCTCAGGTAGTCACAAGAAGAAGAATAAGGAAATCCTTAACAACCTTAGTACTGTAAAGAACGGAAAGACAAAGGTTAAGTAATTGCCATTCATAGGAAAAACTTCATGAGTTAACCTCATGTAAGATTACTTTTCTTCAATCACTTAGAAGGAGCGGGCTATATGCCCGCTCCTTCGCTGTAAATAAAACGAAAGAGAAGGCATGTTATGTTTGATATCTTAGGCAGAATAACAGAACTTAGAAACGAGAGAGGATGGTCTGTTTACCGTCTTGCGAAAAACGCTAAAATCCCTCAATCCTCAATGGCGACCTGGTACAGTAAAGAGCTTGCACCTCCAATGGAAGCTATTGAAAAAATATGCATGGCTTTTGGAATATCACTAGCAGAATTTTTTGAAGAAAAACATACTGATAACGCAGAAACATTACTGGCAAAGCACAGGAAACTGGCAGATTTATCCCAGGAAGAGCTCGCCAAAAGGGCAGGAATTTCTGTAGAGTCAATATGCGCCTATGAACAAGGAAAACGCGACATCTCCCGCGCGCAGTACAGGATAGTTAAGCGTCTGGCAAACGTACTTGAATGTAATGCTGATGACATAGTAGAGAATTCATAACACTGTGTCATAATGCATGCAGTTTAACATTTCCACTGAAGATTAAGACGATTTGTGGTAGCATATATATTGAACAGTGTGGATTAGGATTGTTCGGATACCATTTCCAGAGAGGTGACTTACGAATATGGACTTTAAAGTAGGTGTTGGAAAATCTGATTTTGCTGAACTCAGAAAATCCGGCAATTACTATGTTGATAAGACTAAGCTGATTTATGGGCAAATCCTCTGCTATGGAGTTGCTTTTTTTCAAAAACAGGCTAAAGTAAAGCTTTTAAGAGTTTTTTAAGTGTAGTATAATTTGTTAGAATTATGCTTTGAAAAGAGGCAAACAATGAAATTAAATGAATAACGATAAAACGGAATCCCTGCAATTTGCGGGGGTTCGCCCGTTAGGGACAAAAAATAAGAAGCCTATTTCCTTCCGGGAAGCTGGCAGATGAGGGCTTTATGAGCGCGATAGCAATAATAACAGCACGCGGTGGCAGCAAACGAATTCCGCGTAAAAATATAAAAATATTTAACGGCAAACCGATAATAAATTATTCGATAGAAGCAGCCCTGCAATCAGGCATATTTGATGAAGTCATGGTATCTACAGATGATGAAGAGATAGCCGAGATATCCAGGGCAGCAGGAGCCAGCGTTCCTTTCTTCAGATCAGCAGAGACTTCCACGGACACTGCTACCACAGCAGACGTTCTCCTGGAGGTTCTGGACAGATACGAAGAGAAGGGACAATCCTTCGAATATGGATGCTGCATTTATCCCACAGCTCCCTTTGTTACTGCAAGGAAGCTTAAGGAGGCCATGGACGAGCTTGTGAAATCAGGGGCTGAGTCCATTGTTCCAATGCAGGAGTTTTCCTATCCGCCACAGAGAGGACTGTTCATTGATGATAAGGGACTTGTGAAGATGCTTCATCCTGAGTATGCAACTACAAGAAGCCAGGATCTTCAGAAACAGTACCACGAATGTGGACAGTTCTATATTTTCAGAAATGATGCATTCAGAATCCAGAAGGATACCACCATGGAGAAGTCAATTCCGTATATTATCGATCCGGTGGAATCACAGGATATAGATAACGAGAGTGACTGGATACTGGCGGAATTGAAGTACAGGTTCCTTACTGAACAGGGAATTTTGAAATAAACGAGGTTTTATGAAGTTAAAAGAATGTCTTAAAAACAACAGAGCTTATATAATCGCAGAGATGAGTGCCAATCACGGTGGCTCTCTTGAAAATGCCCTTAAGATAGTTGAGGCCGCTGCCAAGTCAGGAGCTGACTGTCTTAAGACACAGACCTATACTGCGGATACCATCACTATTGATTGTGATGCCGAGGCCTTTAAGATTCACGGTGGCCTATGGGACGGATATAATCTCCACGACCTTTATAAGGAAGCCTATACTCCTTGGGAGTGGATGGAGCCTATAAAGAAAAAATGTGAGGAGTGCGGAATAGATTTTCTTTCTACTCCTTTTGACACAACATCTGTTGATTATCTTGAAAACATCGGGGAGGAATTCTACAAGATAGCATCCTTTGAGCTTGTGGATATTCCGCTTATCAAATATATTGCGAGAACCGGTAAACCCATCATCATGTCTACCGGAATGGGCTCAGAGGAAGAGATTCAGGAGGCCATTGATGCCATAAGATCTGAGGGTAATAATGACATTATCATTCTGAAATGCTGTAGCGTTTATCCTACAGTTTCAGCGGATCTGAACCTTAGAACTATTCCTGATATGCGAGAAAAGTTCAAGGTGCCGGTTGGTCTTTCCGATCATTCGATGGGTGGAACCGCTGCCATTGCAGCTGCTGCACTTGGTGCTGTTGTTATTGAAAAGCATTTCTGTTTGAGCAGAGATATTCCTTCAGCTGATTCAGCATTTTCTATGGAGCCTGCTGAATTTGCAGATATGGTCAAGGGTGTTCATGATGCAGAGCTTGCTCTCGGTCAGATTTTCTATGGACCGACAGAGGCTGAGGCAGGTGAATACACCAACCGCAGATCTCTTTTTGTGGTAGAGGATATGGAGGAAGGCGAAGTTTTCACAGATAAAAATGTTCGCAGTATCCGCTCTTACAACATTCAGGGAATGAAGCCAAAGCACTACGACGAGGTGCTTGGAAGAAAAGCAAAACAGAAGCTAACTCGTGGAACACCGCTGGATTGGAGTAGCATTGAATAAAATAGCAATTCGTGTGGATGCAAATGAAATAGTAGCGACGGGGCATATTATGCGCTGCAGGACGATAGCCGGAAGCCTGCAGCAAATGGGATGCTCTGTCGTTTTTGTGTCTGCGGACAATAATATAGCCCCATATATACAGGACGAATATCCCTTTCATGTTCTTGAAAGTAACTGGCGAAAAATGGAGGAGGAAATTATTGTTCTCCTTGATTTTCTTCATGAAGAGGAGATAGACAGAATCCTTGTTGACAGCTACTATGCGACACCTGAATATATACGGATACTGGAATCCAATGGAATCAGGACCATGTATGTGGATGACATGCAAAAGGAAGTATATCCTGCAAGTGCGATATTAAACTACAGTCCGGGAGCGCCGGGACTTGGATATGAGGAATTCTACGGAGAGCTTTCTCCCAAATTCCTTCTTGGTACAAAGTATATTCCCATAAGGGAGCAGTTTGTCCAAAAGAGCAGGACCACTGAAGGAACTGGATTTATAAGCTCAGCTGAGAGATTCGGTACAGATGGTGAGCTTATAAAAAATATTGATCTTGTAGCCAATGAGAATAAGGAGGCCTTTGAGGGCGTCCACAGAACCTATGGCTATAAGACAGATGAGCTTAACAATATTTTCCTTACAACAGGTGGTGCTGACAGCATGGGCCTATCGGAAATAATAGCCTCTGCTATAATCAGGGATCCTGAGCTGCACTTTAAGGAAGACAGAAATAAGAAGATCCATCTGCTGGCAGGAAGATTCTACAGGGTAACTGAGAAGATCCAGCAGTATATAGAGGACGGTTATGTGGTGCTTCACCAGAACGTGTCTAATGTTGCGGACATCATGAGCAGCTGCGATGTTGCCATAACCCCGGCAGGCACAACACTTTATGAACTGTGCTCTGTAGGAGTGCTGTCCATAAGCTTTGTGTTTGCAGAAAACCAGGAGCCGGACGCTTTGTATTTTGCCAATCAGGGATATGTGCCCTATGCGGGGGATTTCAGAGATGATGTAAATGAAGCACTTACGGCGATACTGACTTATGTGGAAGAGGTTCAATCCATGGATACCACTGAGAGACTGGAGATATCTAACAGGCTTAAGAGGCTGATTGACGGTCAGGGAGCAGACAGAATAGCGGAAGTTTTGACGGAGATGTAAGGATTTATGGAAAAGATTTTTATACTTGGTGCAAGTGCACTTCAGGTACCTGCAATAAAAAAGGCTAAGGAGAAGGGGCTTTATGTATACACCCTTGACTACGATCCTGAGGCAGTCGGAATAAAAGACGCTGATGAATTTTTGTGCATCAGTACAATCGATAAGGAAGCGGTTCTTGAGGCTGCTAAGAAATACCAGCCGGATTATATAATCACTTCTACCAGCGATATGCCGGTCAGGACTGTTGCCTGGGTCAACGAGCAGCTTGGAAAGAAAAATGATATCTCCTATGAGAATTCCATTTGTGCAACTGACAAGGCTGCCATGAGAAGAAGAATGAAGGACTGCGGAGTACCTATTCCGGAGTTTCACGTGATTTCTGACAAGAAGGGATTTGAAGAGGCAAGGAAGGCGCTGGGAAGACGCTTTGTGTGTAAGCCTGCGGATAATGCAGCAAGCAGAGGCGTTGTTCTTGTTGATATGGATGAGCTTCAAATCCGCTTTGATGGAAATGAAGAAGAGATAAGCGAGGAGCTTCTTGGAATATATTCTTACACAAAGGAATACTCAAGAAGCGGAGAGGTCCTTCTTGAAGAGTTTATGGAAGGTCCTGAGGTAAGCGTGGAGTCATTCACTGTTAACGGGGATACTCATATCATTACCATAACAGACAAAATGGTCACCGAAGTTCCTTTCTTTGTTGAGACAGGGCATACTGAGCCTTCCAGGCTTCCTGTCGGGGTTCAGGAGGATATCAGGAAAGTAGCCATGGCTGCAATAAAAGCCGTGGGTATCCAGAACGGACCTTCACATACAGAGATCAAAGTTACATCCACGGGAGCAAAGCTTGTTGAGATAGCAGCCCGTCTTGGAGGAGATTATATTACCTCCAGACTTGTTCCGCTTTCTACAGGTGTTGATCTTATAGACTGTTGTATCTCATCTACACTGGGCGACGATGTAAAGTGGCAGAACACAAAGAGTGAGGGCTCGGCTATAAGATTTTTGTATTCCGCAGAGGCAGAGGGCGAGCTTACGCCGGGTAGTGTTATCAAAGCTATCGAGGGCGTAGATGAAGCAGAGAAGCTGCCGGGAGTATCGGAAATATCCATATATAAATCTGCAGGAGATAGGGCAGTAAGTCTTAGAAATAGCGGTGACAGATGGGGACATGTCATTGCTACAGGTAAGGATGCGGATGAGGCTGCCGTCAATGCAGAAAAGGCTGCTACCAAAATTCGCTTTATTTTAGGGTGAAATGCGTGCTTAAATAACGAAAAATAATGATTTTTAGCGGTTTTTCAACATAAATTATGCTAAAATATAATCATTATAGCTGTATGAAAAGGTTTTGAGGGGGTAACTGAATATGGCTGAACGTAGTAAGGCATCTAAACCTATGGTTCAGGAAGAAGAGAGCAATTTCATGATAAAGGTCGCTACCTTTGTCGTTGATAGAAGAAACCTGTTCTTCCTTATCTTTGGAATAGTCATGATTTTCTGTGCGATAGCATCGGGGATGGTAAAGGTCGAGAATTCACTTCCGGCATATCTTCCCGACTCTTTTGAGACCAGTCGCGGTCTCGATCTCATGGAAGAACAATATACGACCTATGGCTCTGCTAAGATCATGGTGTCAAACATTGTATATAAAGATGCGGAAGTGCTGTCTGATAAGATCGCTGAGCGTGATGATATTACAATGGTTTCCTTTGATGAAACAGCAGATCATTATAACAATTTTTCTGCACTTTTTGATATTACCTTCAAGTATGAGGATACTGATGAGAGAGCTCTCGAAGGTCTTGCAGAGATCAAAGAGATGCTCGCTGATTACGATATTTTTGTCAGCACATCCATGGGTAACCAACAGGCTGATGCCATTGCAAGGGAGATGCAGGTTGTAAGTGCTCTGGTTGTGGTGATAGTTCTTGCGGTGCTGCTCATTACTTCACAGACCTATGCGGAGATACCGGTACTTCTCATCACATTTGGTGCAGCGGCCGTTATGTCAGCCGGTACTAACTTTATCCTTGGCACAATTTCTTTCGTGTCTGATTCCGTAACAATTGTATTACAGCTTGCACTTTCTATAGACTACGCTGTTATTTTCTGTAACAGATATAAAGAAGAGCATGAAAGTCTTCCTATCAGGGAAGCTGATATTATTGCGCTCAGCAAAGCTATCCCTGAGATTTCATCAAGTTCACTTACAACAATCGGTGGTCTTGTGGCCATGATGTTCATGCAGTTCGGAATAGGTAGGGATATGGCTATCTGCCTTATCAAGGCGATCCTTCTCAGTCTTATTTCGGTATTCCTTCTTATGCCCGGACTTCTGATAATTTTCGGACCCTGGATGGACAAGACAAAGCACAAGAGCTTCGTTCCCAAGATTCCTTTTGTAGGAAAACTGGACTATAGTACAAGGTTCATCGTTCCCCCTGTATTTGTGGCGACCATCATCATCGCTTTTATGATTCAGAACAAGTGCCCCTTTGTATACGGCTATAGCGATATCGAAACACCTATAAAAAATGAAACACAGATTGCATCTGAGCTTATAAGTGAGACCTTTGGAGACAACAATTTTGTTGCGGTAAATATTCCTGCCGGAAACTACGAGAAGGAGAAAAGGCTTATACAGAGCTACCTTGAATGTCCTGAGGTTAAATCAGTACAGGGTCTTGCCAATATTGAGGCTATGGATGGTTATTGCCTTGCAGACAGGCTTACGGTCAGAGAGTTCTCAGAGCTGCTGGAGCTGGACTATGAGAAGGCTGAGCTTCTTTATATGGCTTATGCGGTAAACGACAAAAACTATGCAAAGCTTGTAAATGGTCTCTCAACCTATAGAGTGGCTCTTATTGACATGGTCATGTTTTTACATGACGAAGTCGAAGAGGGATATGTAACTCTTGAGGACAGCATGAAGGAAAAGCTTGATGATGCCTATGAGCAGATGAATATTGCCAAGAAACAGCTTCAGGGTGAGGACTACAGCAGAATACTTGTGTACTTAAATCTTCCTGAGGAGGGTGAAGAGACCTTCAAGTTCCTGGACAAGATGCACACAATAGCCAACAGGTATTATGACGGAGAGATTTTTGTTATTGGCGAATCAACCAGCCAATATGACCTTCAAAAGACATTCTCAAGAGATAACACTGTTGTTACGGTAATCTCGATTCTGGCGGTGCTTGTTGTACTTCTGTTTACATTCAAATCAGCCGGAATGCCGGTGCTTCTGATATTGGTAATTGAGGGCGCGATCTGGATAAACTTTGCATTCCCTACAATTCAGCAGGACAATATCTTCTTCATGACATACCTGATCGTAAGCTCTATCCAGATGGGTGCGAATATCGACTACGCCATAGTTATATCCGGAAGATTTATGGAGCTTAAGGATAAGATGTCCCATGAGGATGCGATCATTGAGACCATGAACTTTGCTTTCCCTACCATCATCACTTCGGGTTCCATGCTTGCCCTTGCAGGTATTTCAATCGGTATGCTCACATCAGATGGTGCTATCTGCGGTATCGGTCAGTGTATCGGTAGAGGAACAATAATTTCAATTATTCTCGTTATGTTTGTACTTCCTCAGATTCTTCTGATTGGTGCAAAGATAATCGACAAGACCTCCTTCGAGGTTTCTGTTCCGCTTGTTATGGAGCGTGACAGAGGTCTTATGAGAATTGACGGAACTATCGAGGGTCAGATAAACGGAACCATCATTGGTGAGGTTCATGCTGTTGTAAGAGGTGATGTAAGAGCGTTTATTCAGAGTGGTAATGCCGAGAGATTGGATTCGACGCGGTTAAAGGCTGAGGATTTGGATAAACTCCTTAACTCTAATAAGAAAGGGGAGGTGTAATCATGAAAATGAAGACGCTAAAACTCGTTCTTAAAAACATAGCCGTATCTGCAGCAGCCGTATCATTGATCTTAAGCAGCTTTAATCTTGACGTTATTGCTGTAAATGATCTCGAATCTGATTTGCTGCGTGGTCTGGAAAACAGAGTAAGAAGCGACACGATAACAGGGCTCACAGAACGTAGTCAGAAGGAGAGCAGTGAGAGACTCGCAGACTCAGGAGAATCAGACGCCGACCAGAATAAAGAGGTTTCTTCCGGAGATGCTAAAGCCGAGGAAGTGGTAGAGATAGTCTATGAAAATATCGATATTAATTCCCTTGCCGACTTTGTCGAATTTTCCAAGAACTGTAAGAGCGATTCCTGGTCCACAAATAAGATAGTTACCCTTCAGGAAGATATTGATATCTCAAATTCGAAATACGGAATGATTCCATATTTTGATGGAATCTTCAAGGGCAATAACCATGAGATTAGGGGTTATTCCAACATAAACGACAGCTATATTACCGGATTATTCCGATATGTCGGAGTGAACGGAATGGTTCAGGATCTGAAGGTTACAGGTGATATCCGCATGTCCGATGAACTGAAATATACAGGCGGAATCTGCGGTATGAATCTGGGTATTATCAAGAACTGTACCTATTCCGGACTCATTGAAGGTAATAACACTGTCGGTGCGATAGCGGCCATCAATGAAAATACGGGACTTATAAATTATTGCGTGAACGATGCACACGTTTCCGGATATTATTTCACAGGAGGAATAGTAGGAAAAAATTATGGTGTTGTATCCGGTTCAACCAATAACGGAAACATAAATGATAACGAAGAATGGGTTATAAAGGATGATGAAAAGGGCGAAAGCCTTATCCAATCCATTGCCTCCAATGAGGGAGAAGAGCGAATTATCCGTTCAGGAACAGATACGGGCGGAATCGCAGGATATTCAAAGGGCAGCATTGTACACTGCTCAAATAAAGGAAATATCGGCTACGCGCATGCAGGATATAACATCGGTGGAATCGTCGGAAGACAGATGGGTATTGTGTCCTACAGTACAAATACAGGCAAAATCAATGGACGTAAGGACATTGGCGGAATTGTCGGCCAGATGGAGCCTTACCTTGAGCCTGAGGACCTGCAGACACTTCCGGAAGCAGCCGACAGGCTCCATGACCTTGTGGAAAAGACGCTGGATGACATGGATGGTGGAGTGGATACCATATCTTCAGATGTGACGGATCTTACAACATATGCCAATGGTGTTGTTGATGACGGAAGATCGCTCGCAGGTGAACTGACAACATCAATCAATGCAAATGTAACTGTGGCAAATGCAGCACTGGAGCGCTTTGAATACGTGCTTGAGAATGTCCCCGGTGTCATAGACCACATGGAAAGCGCATCGGATAAGATGTATTACTTCAATAATTCCCTGGCCAGGGCTATTGAAGCAATTCATGTTGACGATGATATATCCGGTGATGACAGGGATAAGATAGAGAACAGCGAAAATCAGATATATGATAAGCTCGCAGATGCCAATGAAAAGGCACAAAGGATACAGAGCATATCGAATGAGATAAATGATCTTCTCTATGAAAAGGATGAGAATGGCGATTATGTCTTCGATGAAAACGGAAACAGAAAACTTAGAGTTCTCACCGAAGAAGAAAGGAATCAGCTCAATTCTTACCTTGCGGATCTCCAGCAGATGACATCAGAATCAGGCGGCAATGTATATGAGATGTTCGGTGATGTCTCCAATATTCTCGAGACCTATAAGCCCTATGCGCAGTCTGCAGAGGATGAGACACTTGGAGAAACTCAGAATGCAATAGCAGCTCTTCAGGATGCGGAAGGAGAACTCAAGGAGGCTGCAAAGGGAACAAGAAGCATTATTGATTATCTTAATTCTCAGGAAAAGCTGAGACTGACAGGTCTTAGCAGCCAGTGGGATGCAAGTCTTGATTCTCTTCATGACAACCTTAAGGGAATATCAGGATCTATAGAAAATATCAACCAGGACGGAAAAGCTACTTCACACACCTTGAACTCAAACCTTGAAGCTGTAAACGATCAGGTAAACGAAATATATCATATTCTCTCTGACAAGCTGGATATCATCTACAATGAAGATTCCGCAGTTTTCACAGATGTATCTGACGAGGAGATAGAGAACGCCAAAACCGGACGTGTGGATGGATCCTTAAATAAGGGAACGGTCAAGGGAGATATAAATATTGGCGGAATAGCCGGATCAATGGCTATAGATGATGAGGATCCTGAGGAAAATGCAGCAGGTAATCTCAACGTAGGAAGAGGTAGCAAATATACATTAAAAAATATAATTTGTGAGTGCAAAAATGAATCAACTGTAGAATCCAAGAAGGATGGCTCCGGACTTATAGTTGGATACATGGCTCAGGGTATCGTGACCTCCTGTGAGGGCTACGGCTTTGCAAAGAGCACGGAAGGAAACTACACAGGCGGAATAGCAGGCCAGTCGATGTCCATAATAAGGGACTGTGATTCACTTTGCCTCCTCAACGGAAATAAATACGTTGGTGGAATAGCCGGATATGGAACAACCATTACAGGCTGTAACGCGATGATAACCTGGGATAATAAGCCCTCAGAGAGATATGGTTCAATTGCAGGAATTGTTAATACTGATTCGGAAACTAAGAGAACCAAGCTTGATAATATCAGGAATAACTATTTTGTTGAGAGTAAGATTGGTGGAATTGATGACATCAGCTATACAAAGAAAGCTGAAGCCATAAGCTATAAGACACTGATTGCCCAGAAGAGGATCCCCAATGACTTCAGACATCTCAAGGTAATATTTGAGGTTGAAGATAAAAAGCTTGGCGAGCAGGAGCTTGCCTATGGAGATAGTCTTTCTAATCTTGATTTCCCTGAGGGAAAAACAAGAGAAGGATATTTCATCAAATGGCCTGATGTTTCAAAGATAGTTATGGAAGGAAGCTATATTCTCACAGGAGAATATGTTCCCACCAATAAGTCAATAGTAAGTGAATCTGTCTTTGGAAATACTGGAAAGTACGTTGCGATCCTGGGCGGAAGCTATGGCGATGATGCTTATATTATCGCTGAACTCGTAGCAGATCCTGTTTATGAGACGGACAATCCCGCCTTCGAGAAGGGTGCAGTCGTCTACAGGATACAGGTTGATGAAGGCTCATACTCCCAGACAACAGACAGACGTATCAGACTTTATAATCCCTATAATAACGCTGAGGTTAAGATTTACAGGGATGGCAAGTGGGATGCTGTTTCATCAAAAGCCATAGGAAAGTATCTTGAGATCGAGCTTGAAAGTGAGGAAGCGATTTTTGCTATAGTACAGACCACTCCGCTGTTAACACGAATCCTGTATCTTGCGAGTCTTGTGGCAATAGTTCTATTACTGATAGTAATTATCTACCTGGCTATAAAGAGGCGTGTTAAGAAAAACGCAGCAAAAACTACTCAGGAAGAGGGAAGAAAAAGCGCCATAGAAGACATTAAAAAAGACAAGAGGAATAGCTGATGAGAAAATTTGATCTTTTAAAAAAAGTAACATGTACGGCGATATTGGCAGTTTTGACGATGGCATGTCTTATTCCCGGAGAAAAGGCATCCGCAGCTTCATCTGTGATCATGCAGACAAAGCTTTCCACAAACAGTGCTACCGTTAACTGGTCCAAGGTGACCGGTGCTAAAGAATATTACCTGGGACTTGGAGAGACCAAGGACGAGGCTGATACAGCAGCTATGGAGCACAGGGTTGTAGAAGGCGCTGATAAGATCAATCACACCTTCACAGATTTAAAGCCCGGTATGAATTATTATCTGACCTTAAGATACCGTTACACAGGAGAGGATGGTGAAGCGGAAGCCAGGGCCGGCGGAGCAATGATAAAAACAATACCTGACAAGGTTACAGGAGTAACTCAGGCAAAGTGGTATACATTCAAAAAGAAAGTGTATATCACCTGGGAGGCTCAGACAGCTGGCTATTATAAGTATGTATTCATGAATAAGTCAGGTAAAAAGATCAAATCAGGCGAAGCTTTTACCAATTCCTATGACAGAACTATCGATAATGATAAGTGTTATTCCTTCAAGGTTAAGGCTGTTGCCATAATAAACGGTAAAACCTACGAAGGAGCCTGGTCTGACCGCATATATCTTTTTGCGCAGCCCATGATTAAGTCATATAATTATGGCAGCGATTTTGACCTGAAAATAGAGGGTGGAAAGCTAAAGCTTAATTGGGACAAGGTAAAATACGCAAACGGCGGATACAGAATCTATGTGTCAAAGAGTCGTGATAAGGGATATGTTCAGGTAGCCAGAGCCGGAAAAAATAAGAGCGGCGCTGTGGTTAAGAAATTTAAGGGCAGCTCCTATAAAAAGAACGGAACATACTATGTATATGTTCAGGGAATAAGGAAGTCCGGAGGACGAACCGGTACCAGCGGAATAGGCTATGTATGGTCGTATAAGAAGGGGACTGTAAGAAGAACCTATTATCACGGAAAATACTAAAACACTTCTGCACGGCTCCGGCGTTGCATCTGCCTATAAAAAGTTATAAAATCATGCGGTATATGTATGTCAGAAGTTTTGAAAAATGAGGTTAGAGGAATTATGTACGAGATCGGAAGTGAATTTAACTTTGAGAAAGCATCCAGGAGGCAGGACCTTGTGGCGTTGCTGTCTGAGACTGCACAGAATAATGACAGATACGCAGAATTTCTTAGATGTGGACGCGATGCCATAGGATTTGTAGCCGATGATATCATTGCTAAAAATAAAGATGAGATCCGAGTACTGATGCCGGCTCTGGCCTGTGATTCAATGGTAAGACCCTTCGAAGTCAGGGGAATTAAGGTGGAGTATTATAAGCTCAGCCCTGAATTAACAGTGGATGAAGGTTATCTTACAGAGAAGATAAACAATATCGCAGGAGAAAAAATCACACCCGTTGTTTTGATAATGAACTTTTTTGGCTCAGCGGGCATTGCAAATGTTTCCAAAGCAATTAAGGATGCCTGCAGAGGCGCGATCATAATTGAGGATGTGACACATATTCTTCTGGAGCCTGAAAAATATATCGTAAAGGATATCCTTGCAGACTATCATGTTGGAAGCATTCGCAAGTGGCTTGGAGTGCCTGACGGTGCTGTTGCCATAAGCAGTACGGAATTCGTGATGGGAGCTCTGACCGGAGAAACAGATTTTACAGGACTTAGAACGGAAGCGCTTATTGAAAAATCCGAATACCTTGATAATGGAGATCAGGAATTAAAGGCACATTTCAGGAAGCTTTTATCTGATGCAGAGGATTCCTTAAGTGATGGCCTTGATCCCTATCATATGTCAGATGTAAGTGCTGAATATTTAAGTGACCTTAATATTGAAAATATAAAAAACAGAAGACGTGCCAATTACAAAAATCTGTACAGACTTCTTAAGGAGGCTCCGCTTTTCGATAAGGCATACAGACTTCTTCCGGAGATACCTGCTAATGATGATGAGTACGAGTATACTCCGTTCATGCTTCCTATAGTGCTGGATATTGATTTTATGAAAAGAAGTGCCATCACTGATGAAGGAAAGAACATCACCCGTGATGGATTCGAGAGACGCCTTGCCAAGAGAGGTGTTTATGCTCCTGTTTTATGGCCTATATCAAAGGAAGCTGCTGACACCTGTGCCAATTCCGGCAGCTTTTCAGATAATATGCTGGCGTTCTGGATAGACCAGAGATATAGCCGCTTTGACATGGAGCGTGTGGCTGAGATTTTAAGAGACGAGCTCAGCAGACTATAAAGTAACGACTTGGAAAGATTATTATATGCGACTTAGTGTAATTGTGCCTGTTTACAATATGGCAGGCGACGATAAATTAAAGCATTGTCTCGATTCTCTGGTAGGACAGACTCTTCCTGACGGAGACATCGAGATTATTGCCGTTGATGACTGTTCAACGGATGATTCATTTGCGCTGATGCAGGATTATGAGAAGAATTATCCGGGAAGATTCATGGCTATTCACAGCCCTGTTAATCATCATCAGGGCGGCGCCAAGAATATCGGTCTTGGACGGGCAAAGGGTGAGTGGCTCGGCTTTATCGATGCAGATGACTGGGTGGTTCCCGATTATTATGAGAGGCTCCTTAAAAAGGCAGAGGAAACCGGAGCTGATATGGTGGGCTGTGACTACAGTCTTGTGGATACTTACACATTTGAACCCGGACAGGTGGTTCACAACAACACCGCCGATCAGACAGGAACCATGGATGAGGAGAAGTACAGAAAGCTTCTTCTTGATACAGGAAGCCTGGTAGTTAAGATTTATAAGAGGAATATTGTGCTGGGTGACAGAACTCCGGATGCTGATGGTAAGATCAGTGTTTTTCCGGAGGACATTTTTTACGAGGACAATGCTGTCAGCAACACCTGGATGCTGAGAGTAAAGCATTTTGAATACATACAGGAACCCCTGTATTTCTATTATCAGCATGATGCTTCCACGGTGCATACTGTCTCCAAGAAAAATCTTGAGGACAGAATGGTAGCGGGAAGACAGATCCTTGCTGAAGCCAGGGAGAATGGATACCTCGAGAAATACAAGCCTGAGATAGAGTTTATGTACACAGTTCTTTTCTATGTAAATACTCTGTTTTCAGCCATGCCAAAGCGCATGAGGATCGAGGACTGCTATAACTTTACGAAAAAAATGGGAATTGAAATGAAGGAAGCTTTTCCGGATTTTCAGGAGAATCCCTACTATAAAGAGAGAATCCACGCGGAAGAAAAGAAGCTTATCGGGATGCAGATGAAATCACATTTGCTATTCTATGTATATTACAGACTTTTGTGGATGTATAGAGATTTAAGGAGTTAATTTGCACGAGAGAATTTATGTGTGCCACACCTTCTATCATGTTTATGTGGCATGCCTTAAGGAATTTCATATATTACATCAGACTCATATTGAAGGACAGGCAGCAGGTAAGGGAAGTGAAGCAGCCGGCAGAGCAACACTGGTTCTGTCCAAGATGAGTAACAAATTTGGAAGTATGGTGGACAGAGCAAGGGAATGCGGCCTTTTTGAGGAAGTTATTGAGTATGATGAAAAGGTTGATACATTTTTTCCTGAGCTTAAGCCTCTTCGTACAAACACCGGAAGTCTTCCAAAGAACATGCTGAACAGAATAAAGTTTTGCAGAAGATTTGCACAGCTGCAGGAGCCTTATGTTCCGGTGGACTTCACAAAATACAAGGACATATACGTATTCTGCGATTCGGACCCAATAGGCTACTATCTGAATTATAAGAAGATCAGATACCATGCTCTGGAGGACGGACTTAACTGTATTAAATACGGAGATCAGGCCCGCTATGACAACAACGGACACTTTAAGTTCAAGGCGTGGCTTGCTTCCACAGGTCTTATTTTTATACAGAACGGCTGGGGAAGATACTGCATAGACATGGAGGTCAATGACATATCAATCCTTGACTATCCATGTCCCAAGTACATTGAGGTACCCCGCGAGCCTTTGGTAGAGGAGCTCACACAGTCCGATAAGGACCTTATGCTGAAGCTCTTTGTGGAAAATATGGACGAACTAAGGGATCAGCTTGAAAAGGGAAAGGATAAGCCAAGAGTACTTATTCTTTCAGAGCCTCTCTGTGACCTTGAGACAAGAGAGCGCCTTTTCAGGGATCTTGTTACAGAGTATGGAAGTCTTAATGGCAAAGAGGCCATCGTAATGATCAAACAGCATCCCAGAGACTACCTTGATTACAAGGCAAAGTTCCCGGATGTGATACTTCTTGCCGGAACATTTCCCATGGAAATGCTCAACTTTATCGATGGGCTAAAATTTGATAGACTAGTATCCGTATACACGGTGGTGGATTCAATAAAGTTTGTGGATGAGAAGCTCTTCCTTGGCGATGATTTTATGGACAAATATGAAGCGCCGGAGATTCACCGACTTAATGAACAGATAATAGATAACTAGGAGAAACATGAAAAAAATTTATCAGAAAATGATGGTGCTGCTTGATGCCCGTCAGAAGAAGCAGATGGTGCTTATAGTTTTAATGATGCTGCTGGGAGGTATGCTTGAGACTCTCGGAATAGCTATGCTGTTACCTGCCATGACTACAGTTATCGATCCTGATGCAGTATCAAAAAGCGAAAAGCTTTCTGCAGTATATAATTTATTGGGATGCAATAGCAATACACAGTTTGCAATAATAATTTTTGTAGCACTTATAGGGGTTTTTATAATTAAGAATGTTGTTCTGTTTTTTATAAATGTAGTACAGCTCAGATTTGTTTATACCAATCAGTTCGCTACTTCAAGACGCATGATGATCAACTTCATGCAAAGACCCTATGAGTATTATCTTAATGCGGACACTTCAGTTATTCAGAGAAATATCACTTCTGATGTAAACAATATGTACGGCCTTATTTTAAGCTGTCTTCAGCTTATTTCCGAGATGATAGTTTTTGCATGCCTTGTTGTAATGCTTCTTTTTATAGATGCCAAAATGACAATATCTATAGCAGTTTTGCTTGGTACTGTGCTTCTTGTAATTAAGTTCATTATCAAGCCTATCATGGTCAAGGCAGGTCAGGATAACCAGGATTACTACAGCGGACTTTTCAAGTGGATAGAAGAGTCTGTTATGGGAATCAAGGAGATCAAGATTGCCAATAAGGAAAACTATTTCATAAACGGCTATGCGGACTGCGGTGCCGGTTATGTGCATGCAGTACAAAAATATAACCTTTACAATTCAACTCCCAGACTTCTTATTGAGACAATAAGCGTAGCCGGAATGGTTGGGTATATGCTGGTTGTGCTTATGAGGGGTGAGGCGCTTAAGGATATGATAGCCTTAGTCGGTGTTATGGGCGCGGCTGCCACAAGACTTATTCCAAGTGCCAACAGAATCAACAACTACCTTACATCAATAGCTTATTTTGAGCCGTTTTTCATGAATGTAAGTGACAATCTTCAGACAGAGATCAATGATTCAAGCATCTCCTATAAGGCTGAGGATTATATGAAAATGGGAGAGGTGGAAAAGCTCCCTGTTCATAAGACAATTGAGCTTAAAAACATCACCTACCGTTATCCCAATTCAGAGGCCTACGTCCTTAAGAATGCTGACATGGAGATTCCTGTTGGTAAGGCTATAGGTATCGTTGGAACTTCAGGTGCAGGTAAGACAACAATAGTTGATATCATGCTTGGACTTTTGAAGATAGAGACCGGAGAGATCCTTGCTGACGGTGTTGAAGTAAGAGAGCATTATCCGGAGTGGCTTAAGAACATCGGATACATTCCGCAGACAATTTTCATGCTGGATTCTACCATCAGGAAAAACGTGGCCTTCGGAGTTCCGGATAAGGATATAGACGACAACAAGGTCTGGGCAGCTCTTAAAGAGGCTCAGCTTGATGAATTTATCAGATCACTTCCTGAGGGTCTTGATACATCTATCGGTGAGAGAGGTATCAGATTATCAGGTGGTCAGAGACAGCGTATCGGTATTGCCAGAGCTTTATTTGAGGATCCCGAGGTGCTTGTGCTTGATGAGGCAACCAGTGCCCTTGATAACGAGACAGAGGCAGCTATCATGGATTCCATCAACAGACTCCATGGCAAGAAGACGCTTATAATAATCGCTCACAGGCTTCAGACAATTGAGAAATGCGACATCGTATACAGAGTTAACGGACAGAAAGTAACTCAGCAGAGGTGAGGGGAGAAACTATGATAACGCTTTGGACCATCAGGGATAAAGTATTCAGACTTAAAAAATATCAGGATCCTATGGAAAAATGGCTCTTTCCGATTATTCTGCTCTTTTATCCTCTGATCGGGGTGACCCAGGGAGTGGATATCACTGATACTACCTATAGCCTTGGCAATTATCAGTATGGCGATGTGCTTGACCCCATGTGGATGATCGCCACATATATTCCCAATGTACTGGGAAGACTTTTTATGGTACTTCCCGGTGGGGACACCATGCTTGGAATGAACATTTACTGTTCATTTATTATAAGTGCTACAGCACTTGTGGCTTATTACCTTCTTCAGAGATGGATGCCCGGCTGGATGACCTTTATCGGCGAGCTTATAGCTATTAACCTGTGCTGGTGTCCAAGAGTTATTCTGTATAACTATCTTACATATTTCTGTTTTACTACAGGTACGCTTCTTTTGATGCATGCGATGACAGACTATGAGCTTACAAGGTGGAAGTTCATTCTTGCAGGAGCGGTCCTGGGACTGTCTGTTATGGTGAGATTTCCTAATATCATGGAAGCTTCCATGATTCTTATTCTGTGGTACTACGAGACAATCCATAGGCGCGATTTTAAAGAGATTTTGAGAAAAACCGGTCTGTGCATACTTGGATATGCGATAGGCTTCCTTATTCCTTTTATAGCAATATGTATTAAATACGGCATGGCGGCATATCCGGGAATGATCACATCCTTATCAGAGATGTCCAAGGGTGCATCCGATTACACTGCTATAGGTATGCTTGGCGCGATATTGAGAGCCTGGTATACCAGCTTTGCACACATGGCTATTATGGTTCCCTGTATGATAATGGGAATTATAATGATGATGTTAAAACCGGGAAAGTATTACTGGATAAAGAGAATGCTCTATATCGCCGGTATTCTGGTGCTGTTCTACTACTATTACACCGATGGAGTATTCACAAGGAGCTATCATTATTATGACTCCATGTTTGAGCCTGCAATGATGTTTCTTATTTGCGGGGCATGCTTCTTTATAGTAGGCGTGACCAGAAGGATTCACGGACAGGCATCGGAGAGAAGCCTTTGTCTTGCATCTCTTCTTATAATGATAATTACTCCTCTTGGAAGTAATAATTACACCTATCCTCTTTTGAACAATCTTTTCATAGTTGCTCCGTTTATTATGTGGATGTTCAGAAGAATGAGACAGGCAACAGGACCAAGCGAACTGAACTTCTCCTGGAAGGCAGTTTATATGGCTATTCTTGTGCTGTTATTTGTTCAGGGTTCACTTTTCCACTTAAAGTACAGCTTTGTTGATGGAACTGACGGAACAAAGAGGGCTTCCCTTGTTGGAACCAAGGACCTCCCCAAGGCAGCAGGGATGTTTACTACAGAGTACAATGCTGAGACACTCTCTGAGCTCCATGAAGCTATTACTGATTATGATCTGGAGGATAAAAAGCTCCTTCAGTTTGGAAAAGCACCGGGACTTTCATATCTTCTTGATATGGAGCCTGCTATTTTCACAACATGGCCCGACCTTGATTCCAATACAACAGAGAAATTTGCGGATGCTCTGTCAGGGTTTGAGGGCTGCAATCCTGAAGATTTACCTGTTGTGATCATCAATCCTGATTTTGAGGGAGAGGTGCTTGCAGAGGAAAAATATGACCTTTTATTGGACTTCCTCGAGACTTGGAAGTATAATAGTGTCTTTGATAATGATCGCTTTGAAGTTTTTGCGATCGAATGATTTGTTTTAGGAAGAGGAAGTTATGAATAATTTAATGCAGCAGATAATGAAGTTTGGACTTGTGGGCGTATTTTGCTTTTTTGTAGACTACTTTATTTACATTGGAGCAAACCTTGTTTTTGAAAATGTCGGTATTGCAGCCGCTTTTCCCAAGTACTACCTCGTATCTGCTCTTATCGGTTTCACTGTTTCAGTAGTAGTTAACTATATTCTTAGTTTTAAGTTTGTATTTGTACGTCGCGATGACATGTGCAGGAAGAAGGAATTTGTGATATTCCTTATCCTCAGCATCATCGGCCTTGGTGTTAACGAGCTTTGCCTGTTTGTGGGAATCGACCTTATTTATATGCACTGGGCATGGCTTAAGGGTATAATGAGTGAAGGCTTTGCTAAGAATATTTTCTTTAAATTCGGTGCTACAGGCGTAGTTATGGTATACAATTTTATTACTCGTAAAATTTTCTTGGAACAGAAGGACTAAACTATGAGAATAAACTTTAATGTGCCTCCCTATACCGGGAAGGAAATGGATTATATCAAGGATTGTGTGGAGAACCAGAAGATCTGCGGTGATGGTGAATACACCAAGAGAGATAATGAATGGTTCGAGAAAAAGACAGGGGTAAGCAAGTGCCTTCTTACTACCTCCTGCACCCACGCTACAGAGATGTCTGCAATCCTTGCAGGAATAAAAGAGGGTGATGAGGTAATCATGCCTTCATATACATTCGTATCAACTGCCAATGCATTTGTACTCCGCGGAGCCAAGGTTGTATTTGTGGATATCCGTCCCGATACGATGAATATCGATGAGAACCTTATCGAGGCTGCCATCACAGAGAAGACAAGAGCTATCGTTCCCATGCACTATGCAGGTGTTGGCTGCGAGATGGATACCATCATGGATATCGCAAAGCGCCATAACCTTTTTGTTATTGAAGATGCTGCCCAGGGTGTGATGAGTACCTACAAGGGTAAGGCACTTGGCTCAATCGGTGACTTTGGTAATTACAGCTTCCATGAGACCAAGAACTACAGCATGGGTGAGGGCGGAGCCCTCCTTCTTAGAGATGAGACCTATGTGAATGATGCGATAATCGTAAGAGAGAAGGGGACAAATAGAACCCTTTATCAGCTCGGTAAGGTTGATAAGTACACCTGGCTTCAGCCCGGGTCATCTTACCTTCCCAGCGATATGAACGCTGCATATCTTTATGCGCAGCTTCAGGTTGCTGACGAGATCAATGATGCCAGAATGGCACATTACAACAGATATTATGATGCCTTTAAGGATATGGAGGAGGCAGGTCTTATAGAGCTTCCCTATGTTCCTTCAGAGTGTCAGCACAATGCGCACATGTTCTACATTAAGTGTAAGGACTTTGAGGAGAGAGAGGGTCTTATCAAGCATCTTAAGGCCAATGATATCCTCCCTGCTTCGCATTATGTTCCGCTTCACACTTCAACTGCAGGACTTAAGTACAGCAGATTCAACGGTGAGGATAAGTACACAACCAAGGAGAGCTTACGACTTCTTAGACTTCCTATGTACTACAGTCTTACTGATGAGGATCTCGATGAAGTAGTTATGCGCGTCAAGGAGTATTACAAGGCTAATTAAACAAATAACACTACGATAGATAATTTGTCTGACATGGAAAATAATAGAAAATCCCTATCATACAATTCTATAATTACAGGTCTCATGACTGCTGCTTATGCGGTGATCATGGGACTTTTGTACGCTTATTACTATGATCTCAACGATGATGTTCTAATGAAGGATATTCTTTCCGGAGTATTTACCGGAAGTCCTGAGGGTCATAATATTCAGATGCTCTATCCTATAAGCTTCGTGATAAGTCTGCTATACAGAGTCTATGGGAAAACTGACTGCTATGGACTTTATCTTATTTTGTGTCAGTATATAAGCCTTTTTATAGTCAGCAGCTTCTCATCAGGGGTGATTGCGGAAGCAGTGCTTATGAGGCTTAAGAAAAAGAGCTTTAAGGGCAAGGAGCTTCTTGTAAGAATTGCTTCTGCGCTTATCGTGTTTATTGTGATCACGGCTCTTGTTCCGGGGCATCTGCTTATAGTGCAGTATACCTTTACGGTGGCTATGCTGTGCGCTGCAGCTGCAGTTCTTATTTTTGCGAAAAGGGATGCGGCAGCAGTTGTTCTGATCATCCTGGCGTTCATGACAAGGTCAGAGATGACGCTTTTGATGCTACCCTTTGTGTTTCTTGTAATTTTTTACAGGCTTATAGATGAGAGAAGGATTAAGCGCGAGCTTACGGTAGCAGCGTTTATCCTGGCAGGACTTCTTGCTTCCGAGGGGCTTCATTTTGTAGGTTATTCCTCTCCTGAATGGAAGGAGTTCACTTCGTTTTTTAACAGTAGAACTGATATTTACGATTTTTATCAGATACCGGATTATGAAGAAAACAAAGAGTTCTATGATTCCATTGATTTAAAGAAGAGTGAATATGAGCTTCTTGTTAATTACAATTTTGGACTGGATGATGCTATTGATGCTGGAAAGATGGCGCAGATAGCTGCTTATTCAAAGAGCATATGGCAGGGAGAGGGCCTTGTAGCAGGAATTAAGAGAGCGCTTCCTTTGTATTTATACAGGCTTAGAGCTGTCGGAACTCCGCAGAGCTATGAGTATCCTATGACAGATGCACCCTGGAATATTTTTGTGGGGCTTATGTATCTTACAGCCCTGGTTATCATGCTTGTAAGCTATGCTGATGAAAAGAACCTTGGCTTACGCATCTGGAATTCTGTGTGGAAGCTGATACTGCTTTTTGCAGGCAGATCTTTATTATGGATGTACATAATGGTACGGGGAAGGGATCCCATAAGGATAACCCATTCACTGTATTTTATAGAGCTGACATTGCTAACGCTTATTGCAGGGGAGAGGCTCCTTCACCTTGTAGAAAAAGCAGCTGTTAAAAGTAATGAAAAAGAGAATTATCCGTATATTCCGGCACATGCTTTTTCAGGCTTCTGTCTTGTGCTGGTTGTTGCTGCTTGTGCTGTTTATATACCTGCTCAGCTTTCTGTTTTGAGAGCTGAGTGTGACGGCAGGGGAGAATATAATAAGGCCTACGAAGAGCTTGATAAATATTTTAAGAATAACTCGGACAAGCTTTACCTTATTGATGTTTACACATCCGTATCCTATGAGGATAATGGATACACATATTCTCAGAAGATGCTGACGAATGTGGATAACAGTCTTTCTAACTGTGTGATGATGGGCGGCTGGGCATCCAAAAGTCCTGCGGAGAAGGATAAGCTTCATAATCTTGGCTATGACGAAAGCATGGAGAATATAGCTCTTGGTGACAACGTATTTGTAGTTACCGATAAGGACATGGATATGGAGTGGCTTAAGAACTACTATCTTGATAAAGAAAAATCCGTAGACGTTACCAGAGAGGATGATGTGGCAGGAGAGTTTGTTATCTGGAAGGTAAAACCTGCAGAGTAAGAAAAGAGATATTATGACAGATATAATCGGTAAAAAGGTGATTCTGAGGGATATAACCTACGAGGATACTCCACTTATCGTAAAATGGAGAAATAACCCCAGAGTCAGAAATAATTTCATATATAGAGAGACCTTCACGGAAGAGATACACAATGGATGGATGAAGAACAAGGTGGAAACAGGAGAGGTCTGCCAGCTTGTTATTCTTGAAAAGGCAGATGAAGATGCCGCAAAAAGTACAAGACCTGTAGGAAGTGTATATCTTCGTGATATTGATATGGAGAAAAAAACTGCCGAGTATGGTATTTTTATTGGTGAGGACGACGCCACAGGTAAGGGCTATGGGAATGAAGCGGCAGAGCTTATGTGCGATTATGCAGCTAAGGGGCTTGGTTTAAAAAGGCTTATTCTCCGCGTATTTTCATCAAACGAAGCTGCCCGCAAAAGCTATGAGCATGCAGGCTTTGTAAAGACAGAAGATATGCCCGCCGTTCAGTGCTCTGACGGAGCCCTTGGCGATATGATACTGATGGAAAAGATACTGTGAAATGGTGTAGAATAACTTTATGCGAAATAAATTAGTAAGTTTTGTGATTCCCTGCTATCGCTCGGAACAGACAATTGAAAATGTAATAAATGAGATCGAAGGCGCAATGGACATGCTTGTCCTTTACAGCTATGAGATTATCCTTGTAAATGATTGTTCACCTGATAATACCTGGGATAAGATCTGCCAGCTTGTTAAGGAGCATGATGAGATACGAGGCTATAATCTTGCAAAGAACTTCGGACAGCACGCTGCCATAATGGCCGGCCTTAATGCATCAAAGGGAGATATTGTTGTATGCCTTGATGATGACGGGCAGACTCCTGCTGACGAGGTTGGTAAGCTCTTGTATCAGATAGAGATGGGAGCAGATGTTGCGTATGCAAGATACTCTCAGAAAAAGCACAACCTTTTCAGGAATTTCGGAACAGCAATGAATGAGTGGATGGCTCACGTAATGCTGGGAAAACCTAAGGATCTTCATGTTTCCAGCTATTTTGCTGCAAGAAGATTTGTGGTTGATGAGATGCTTAAGTACAAGAGCTCATATCCGTATGTTATAGGTCTTGTCCTTAGAACTACCAGAAATATTGTCAATGTGGATGTCACTCACAGAGCAAGGGAGGTAGGAACCAGCGGTTATACCTTCTCCAAGCTTATGGCACTTTGGATAAACGGATTTACTGCATTTAGCATTAAGCCGCTGAGACTTGGAACGCTGATGGGAGGAATATTCGCCTGCATCGGTTTCCTCTACGGTATTTATACTGTGATCAAAAAGATCATGTATCCGGAGCTTCCGGCGGTGGGCTTTTCGGCACTTATGTCTGCTGTAACCTTCATGGGCGGAATGCTGATGCTGATGGTAGGCATGGCGGGTGAGTACATCGGAAGAATTTACATTTCACAGAATAATAATCCGCAGTATGTTATCCGTGATGAGGTTAAACATGAGGAATCAAAAGAGTAAGAATAAGACCTGGCTGATGCCGGTCTTATTTGGCGTATGCATGTCCCTTGGGATAGTGTGGGGCTACCAGCTTGAAAGCTCGGATCACATAGATATCGGCAACGTAAAAATGCTTCTTTTGTTTTTGGGGCTTTCTGTTTTCATAACCCTTGCTGTGAGATACAGCTGGAATAAGCTTCTTTTGAGAAGTCGAAAAGAGAAGCAGGGAATAACCTTTGTTTCAGGGAGAACCGGCAAAGGTCAGGAGCTGAAAAAGGGCTATACAAGTGATGAGTTCTTTAAGGTATGGATGATAATTGCGGCTCTGAACTTCGTGGTTTTGTTGGGAGTTTATCCGGGGTTTTTCGTGTATGATGCCCAGACCGAAGTAATAGAGGTACTCTCAAGGAGCTTTAATACACATCATCCCCTTTTACATGTGCTTCTTCTTGGAGGGAGCGTTGCCTTCTTCCATAAGTTTACGGGAAGCTATAATGCCGGAATCTTTTTCTATATTTTAATGCAGATGCTGGTTATGACATGGATTTTCACCTATGTGATCAGCTATCTGAAAAAACACGGCGCAGGAAAAAAATACAGGGCATTCACGGCTGCATTTTTCGGAGTGTTCCCGACCATTGTCATGTATACGCTGTGCTCCTGTAAGGATGGCTTCTTTTCAGCATTTTTGATATTATCCGTCATTCTCATGCTGGAGTGGGAAGAGACAGAGGGCAGAGGCCTCAAGAGAAGAAAAGCCTGGCAGATAATCATAAGTGCAGTTCTTATGATGCTCTTTAGACATAACGGCTTTTATGCATATCTGGTATTTGCAGTGATTGTCATTGTGGCTGCCAAATTTGTAAAGGAAAAGGACAGGTACCACAGAGTGACATTCCTCATAGCGCCTGTCATAATATATTTTTGTATAAACACTATAATTGGTGCGGCTCTTTCTGCAGAGACAGGAGAGCATCAGGAAATGCTAACTGTGCCTATCCAGCAGCTTGCAAGAGTTTACTATTACGATAAGGACAGCTTTACTGAGGAAGAGAAGGAAGTGCTGCATACATACCTGAGTGAAGAGGCGCTGTCCCATTACACACCCAGGATATCGGATATACTAAAGATGTATTTCGACAATGCTGCCTATGAAAAGGATAGCAGGTCATTTTGGAGGCTGTGGCTGGGGAAAGGTCTGCAGAACCCAATGAGCTATTTGAACGGATGGTTTTTAACATCCTATGGATATTGGTATCCGGGGGCAGTTATCAACGTATATCAGGGGAATACGGTATTTACCTTTACATACACTGACAGCTCATATTTTGGTTATGAGGTTGAGCTTCCGGGCGAGAGGAAAAGTCTTATTCCATTTATTGATGCCTTTTACAGGAAGCTTTCAATAGAGAAATTCCAGCAGAATATTCCGGTGGTTTCACTTTTGTTTTCACCGGCTGCATATTTCTGGCTTTTTATTTATCTGCTGATGACAGCAGGAGTTATAAGAAGAAAACTGGGAATGTATCCGTGGCTTCTGGTACTTCTTGTTTGGCTTACTATCCTGCTTGGGCCTACATACCTGGTCAGATATACAATATATTTGTGGTATAGTGTTCCGGTTTTGGTGTATACTGTTTTACTGCATAATCACTATGCGGTGGAGGATTTATGAGAAGAAAAGTTATTTACAGAAGTGTGGCTATAAGAGCAGTGATACTTATTTTTGCTGCTCTGTTTATACTGTCTGTTTTTCCTTTTAGAATCTGGCAGAGAACAATTACTGAAAATGGTGGCGGCGAGATCATTCAGACCTCGGAAAGAGTTAACGACTACCATGATGTGGTTCAGAAGTTTATAGCTCAGTATGACAGACTTGAGTCCATAGATATTTATGTAGAAGAGATAGAGCTCGGTAATTATATGAGCATGGTTTTCTACAATGAAAATATGGAAGAAATATACCAGAGAGGTGTGTATCTGAGAGACGCAGAGCTTCCTGGATATGTTCATGTAAGAGTGGGCCTTGATCTGAATGTAGGTGAGACCTACACCATGATCTTAAACGGTGCTTTTTCAACCTTCTATGTAGCTTATGAGCATGCAGGGGAGGATACTTCACCCTACTTTGTGTCATTTGCTTATCATGACACAACTGTTCAGGGGCTTCAGCTTGCTGCAAACTACAATTACAGACAGCCTCTGACAAAGGGAATGTCACTTCTTATAATTGCAGGTATCATGGCGATCGCTGCAATACTTATCCTTCTTGAAAGAATGATCTTTAGAGATAAAAAGGATGAGCTTATTACTATCCATCGTGTTGTAAGAGTGGTTGGTAATCCCATAGCTGCAATTTCCATGATCGTGCTCATGGTTCTTATCTATCCCGTAAAGTATTTTGACAGCAGACCCATAGAGAATGCTTTTCTTGAGCTTGGAGTTTTGATAACATATGTCCTTGTGTTCTATGCGATCAACCATGAGAGTGATGCTACTCTTGATGAAAAGCTCTGGCATAACGTAAAGCACTTTGCACAGATGGGAATTATTGCTGCGGCAATCTGGTTCTGTTGTGAATATATGAATGCGCTTTTTACGATATATCAGACCCTTGCAGAGCGTAAGGAGATGATATGCCTTCTTCTGTTTTTATGCTTTGCACTTCCACTTGAGCGAGTACGCAGCATAAGAAATGCAGTATATGCGATTGTTGCTGTTGTAGCAGGAATATGTTACAGATCAGCGCACCTGATGCCTGAGACAGAGAAAGAATACGATCTTCACAATGCAGCTATGACCTATGGAGTTATCATTGCTGTACTGGCAGGGCTCCTTATCTTTAATATTGCTGCGGATATTTATGGCAGGATTAAGGAAGAAGGCGGTCGTAAGCTGTCAGGAGTTAAGGTGAGCGCTTTTGGAGTGCTTTTCGTAGTATTTCTTGTGGTCCTGGTGGTGTTCAGAAATACCAGATGGTGGGGAGTTGCAATAGCAGTCTTTGTCATCGGTCTTATGCTTTGCTATAAGCTATATGGATTTAAAGCGTATCCGGAGCTTGTAGTTGGCGGACTTTTGCTGAACTTTGTAGTTTCTATGATATACTGCTGGATGCACAGAAGCTTTGCGGCTTTTAACACAGGAAGATATGCATTCGTTTTTCATACAGTAACAATTACTGCCGAGTACATGACAGTGATGGAGTGCGCTGCGGCTGTACTTCTACTATATAAGATATACACTACAAGAGAGCTTACTTCTTTCAGAAATCGCTTTAGATATCTCTGGAAAGAGTTTATTCTTTTTGGATTTGTATCCGCTTACATGATCTTCACTATTTCAAGAACATCCTATCTTGCATGTGTGGTTATGATCATGTGTATGCTGGCGCTTATGTCAACTGATTGCAAAAAGGGCAGGCTTAAGTATCTGGGGATACAGATTGGAACCATGATCCTCGCGGTTGTTCTTTGCTTCCCTTCAGCCTTTGCGCTGCAGAGAATGTTCCCTGCGATAGTTGCCCGTCCCAAGAAGTTTCTTGTTGAAACCGGGAACTTTGGTTTATACGGTGGCGGTCAGCCTGACAATCATCTTTACATGAACATTGAGAGATTCGTTGATCTTTTTGCTGAAAAGATCCTGAATGTCGACATTATGGATTACAACTATCCTGAGGATGATAAGAACTTTAACAGTGAGGGATACTCAACTGTGGGTGAGAACGGTGTTCCCCTTACAGAGGACCAGTCCAGAGCGATGGTGTACTCACTTCCTGAAATCGTTGCCTCCAAGCAGACATCACCTGAGATAAAGGAATATCTCATGGAGACAGGCGGCAATGAGCTCTTCGAGAGAAGACGACTTGAGGAAGAGGCAGCTGCTGCACAGGCTGAAGCTTCAGGCGAAGAAAGTACTGAAGCTCCGGAAGAAACAAACGAGGAGCAGGAAGATCAGACTACAGGAGATGGAATTGAGGAATTCTCAAACGGTAGAATTACGATTTTTAAATCTTATCTCCAGCAGATGAACCTTTTTGGACATGATGAGATGGGGGCAGTTCTTCCGTCAGGAGAGATTGCGGTTCATGCTCATAACACCTACATACAGGTTATGTATGATAACGGAATTCTTAGCGGAATAGTATTTTTGCTTGTGATGGCCTTTGCATTTTTTGGCGGAGCAGCATATTACATTAAGCACAGGGATGATGTTCCCGGAGCAATACTTCCCTTTGCTATGACTGTGGGCTTTGGCGTTGCTGCTATTTCAGAATGGGTATTCCAGTTTAGTAATCCCATGACTATTGCACTTGTTTTTTCACTTATGCCAATCGCATTTAAGAAAAATAATAAATAATTATCGGTGATAATAGGCTTGGTATTATGTAAAGCTAATTTATGATAGAATAAGAAGATATGAAATCAGAGAAGAAACCTTTTAATTTTGCAAAATTTTATAGAAGAGCCGGACTTATAGTTTATGATGTGCTAAGTATCATAATTGCAAGCTATCTGGCGCTCCTTATGAGATACGAGTTCAACATTGATCTTGTGCCCTATGAATTCATGGATCCGGTTACGGACTTTTTGGCTATCAATGTTGTTGTATCTTTGGCATATTTTTATCTGTTCAGACTTTATAACAGTCTGTGGGCGTATGCCGGAGAGACAGAGCTTCAGAATCTGGTTATAGCCTGCGTTGCATCAGGCGTTACCAATGTGTTCGGCCTTCAGTTTTTCAAGGTGGGAAGACAGCCTGTTCCTCAGAGCTATTACTTCCTGTACACATTTATTCTGATAACGCTTATTTTCATAAGCAGATTCAGCTACAGATTTATCAGAAGCGTAAAGCACAAGACAGAGAATCGTAAGAACACTACCTCTGTAATGGTGATCGGTGCCGGTGAGTCTGGTAACATCATCATTAAGGAGATCGTGAACAGTAATTTCTCTACAATGGTCATCAGCTGTATCATCGATGATGACAGAAGTAAGTGGGGACATTATATCCAGGGTATCAGAGTAGTGGGCGGACGCGACAAGATCCTTGAGTGTGCCGATCTCTATGATATCGATGAGATTATCGTTGCAATTCCTTCGCTTTCAAGAAGTGAGATGAAGAAGCTCCTTGATCTCTGTAAGGAGACTAACTGTAAGCTTCGTTCACTTCCGGGTGTTTATCAGCTGGTTAATGGTGAGGTTAATGTAAGTAAGCTCCGTGAGGTCGAGGTAGAGGACCTTCTCGGAAGAGATCCTATCGCGGTTGACCTTAATCAGATCGCTGGCTATGTAAGTGGCAAAACTGTTCTTGTTACAGGTGGCGGCGGTTCAATCGGTTCCGAGCTTTCAAGACAGATTGCAAACCATAAGCCCGGAAAGCTGATCATCGTAGATATCTATGAGAACAATGCCTATGATATTCAGCAGGAGCTTAAGAGGAATCATCCCGAGCTTGATCTCGAAGTTCTTATTGCTTCTGTAAGAAATACAAACAGAATCAACAAGATCTTT
>JAEEGF010025137.1_pt1 | contig 31722 bp, 21 predicted proteins | sample 9134171 | NCBI WGS metagenome assembly JAEEGF01 (sample SAMN16246542, study PRJNA631951) | gut metagenome | biome: gut microbiome; feature: rumen; material: AP-attached | host: Bos | place: Iran: Karaj | collected 2018-10 | reverse complement strand
CGAGCGATAAAGCCTGTGTGTTTCCACTCAGTCTCCAGTTTTGCTTCGCAAAAAGTCGCCTTCGTGCGAAACACACAGGCTTTTACGTGATAATAAGGTGCCATCGGCGATTCCGCGAGCAATATCAACCTTGTGGAAGAGCCGACGCAGCTTGATATTGCGACGTGAGCGATTCCGCGAAGCGGTCAAGTGAGCGGTGCAATATCAAGTGCGTCTCTCACTTAGCGCGAATTTCGCGAATCGTTCGAACCGCAACGCAAAGCTGCGGCGTATCTTTCACAAGGTGTCGATTTCTCGACAAATCCGGTGGGTCTCGCACGAGGGCGACTTTTAGCGTAAGCTAAACTGGAGACCAAGTGGAGACCCACCGGGTTTTCCGAAGGTGTACAAAGGTACTCCGAGAGGTCCGTCCACGAAAAGCAATTCGCCGGGCAATTGTCGTAGACACATTATTTTATCTTTTTTCGGCGAATTGCGCAAAGAGCCGAGAATATGCGTTCCTAAGCGATTTGCTGGCCGTCGCGGACATTCTTCGCGTCGACTATGTAGCAGTCGCCGGCCGTAATCTTGCCTTCGCCTTCGTTCACCGTCTCCCCGCTCTGGTACACCATTTCCGCGCTGGCGAACGGCGTCTCGCTGATGATCGCCTTCTCATCGTCGTACGCCTTCACGCCGACGTACACGAATTGCACGTAGCCGGCCTTGACGAGCGCGATTCTTGCAGTCAGGTGGTTCTTGTCCCAGTCGGAAAGGGCCGACATCGGGACGCAGAGACCGGTTGAACGGCTGACGTCGAACGTGACGCCGACGTTCTTGAGGGCAAGGCTGCTCTTGAGGCCGCGCATCGAGCTGACGATAACGTAGTCTGCGCCGTAGTCCTGTTCGGTGACCGTTCCCGACGCCTGGTAGACCCTGTCGTCGCTGATGACGGTAATGATTTTGGCGCTGTCGGCGGGCTTCTTCTGGAGCTTGAGGATCAGGAAGTACTCCTGGTTCTCGATGATCTTGCACAGCTTCTCGCCGGTGGCGACGGTGGTGCCCAGCTTGGAGGTCACGCCCGCGTTGTCAAGAAGTGAGAGCGACGAGAGCTTGGCGGAGCCGTCGGCTGCAACGATGCCCGAGTAGAGTTCGTTTTCGACGTTGTCGGAGTCGCTGATGCTGTAGCTCACCACGCCCGCCTTCTGGGAGACGACGGGAACCATCTTCTGGTCGATAATGCTCTCGAGTTCCTCTTTTTCGCGGCGCAGGGCGACGATGCTGTCGGTCTCGGCGGCCGCTTCAACGATAATGCGGTCACGTTCCTCGATGAGGCGGTTGATCTCGTTCACGAAGTCGCTGACAGACGCAAGGTTGCCCTCCGCGCCGGCGCTGGCGAGCTTCTTCCTGAGGGCCTCGATCTGGGCGTTGATGTCTTCGACAGCCTGCTCGGTCTCCCGGTTTTCGCTGCCGTCGGACATTCCCTGAAGCGCGAGAATCGTCGCGTTGACCTGCTTCAGGCGCGCAAGAACGCCCTTGTTTTCCTCTTTGACAATGTAGCCGACCGTTCCGCCGGCCTCAACGCGGTCGCCCTCGGGAATCTTCGCCATGAAAATTCCGTCCGCAGGGCTGAAAAGCGCGTCGGAGCTGCGGGCGAAATAGGCGGTACCGGCGCCCTGTTCGGTGACCTCGCCGATCGTCATGTAGCCGAGCTTGTAGGAGCCGAACTCGCTGTTTTTGATGATGGAATTGCCTATAATTAGGGCAATCAAGATCGCGGCCACCGCGATTGCGATAAGGCCCGCGACTCGTCCGCCCTTGCCTGACTTCTTCTTTCCGGAAGTCTTCCCGTCCTTGGAGGCGTTCTTTTTTCCGTTACCTTTTTTCGTGCCGGAAGCGCCGGTTCCCTGCGCGGGCTTCTTGTCCCCGTAGAGATTCGGCGCGAAGGTGATGTACTCCTGCTGCTCCTCTTCCTCCTCGATGTAGGGGCTGTCGCCGTCGTCGTAATAGTCGTCGTAGTCGCCGGAAAAGCCGTCTTCGGAGGAGGCGCCGGAAACCTCGTCAGCGCTGCCGTTGACGGCGCCGGTGTCCCTGTTTGAAGACACGTCGAAAAGGCCGCCCTGCTGAGAAGCCGGCTTCTTGTCAGCCTGCGCCGCGGGTTGCTTTTTGTTTTCGGAGACGTTGCGCTCGGAAGTTCTGCCTGCAGCGCGCTCCTCCGCCTGTTCCTGCGCCCTTGCAGCCTGCTCATGCGCTCTCGCGGCGCGTTCGGCCGCAAGCTCCCTGGCCCTCGCGGTCTCTTCCTCGCGCGCCTTTCTGAGCTCTTCGTTGCGGCGCGCCGTCGCTTCCTGCTGCTTCTTTTCCTCCTGTTCACGAAGGGCGTCCCTGATCTTCACGGGGTCGTCGTTGTAAAGGAGGCGCATGTAGTGGGGAACGTTGTTCTCCTCCAGCCATTTTTCGTATTGGGCTCTCGTTTTTTCGTCCATTGTAAACCCTCTTTCGCGCACTTGCGGGCACCGGTTTCCGGCCAAAAGACACCTCTGCGCGCGTTTTATACATTTCCGGAAAGAATCCGGTTAATTTTCAAAATCATCCGCAGGCGCCGCCGCTACTCGCTGAAGAAGCCCTTCTCGCGCCGCATCGAAATACTCATGGCCATTCCGATTGAAATGTAGTTCGCGAGCATCGCGCTGCCGCCTTGGCTTATGAAGGGGAGCGCAAGCCCGGTTATCGGCATCAGGCCGAGGTTCATCGCGATGTTCTGGAAAATGACGACGAAAAAGCTGGCGAAAATGCCGCTGGCGACGCACCTTCCGAAGTAGTCCTGCGACCTCCTCGCGATGGAGAGGATCCGCAGCAGGATCACCGTGAAAAGAAAAATGACGAGCACGGCCACGATGAAGCCGCCCTCCTCGCACACGACCGAATAGATCATGTCCGTCAGTTTGACGAGAATTTTATTGTTGCGGTTCATGGTGCCCTCGCCGAGCCCCTGCCCGTACAAGCCTCCCGACCCGATCGCGGTCAACGAACGCCGCAGCTGCAGCGTGTAGTCGTAGTAGAGCTCGTTGTCCGGGTCGAGGAAGCCGAGGAACCTGATGCGCCGCGTTCCGTTCATGTAAAACTTCCATACGAACGGCAGACTTATCGCGCCGGCGGCGAGCGCCCCGATCAGGTACCGGAGCTTCACCTCGCCGACGTAAATGACCACCAGGAACGTGATCACGTACGCGACCGCCATTCCGAGGTCCTTCTGCAGGAATACGAGTCCCAGCGGCACCAGGAAGCCGAGCGCGATGTGCAGGCCGTATTTCAGCGTCATGCCTTCGCGTTTGACCTTCTCGAGGTACACGCCCTCGTAAATGACCATGGCCAGCTTCATCAGCTCGGAGGGCTGGTAGGTCGTGATTCCGAGGTTGAGCCAGCTACGGCTTCCGCCGCTGTCGATTCCGAGGCCGGGAACGAAGACCGCCAGCATCAGAAGAATATTCGCGGCGTAAAAGGGAATGTAGACCTTCTTGAACGCGCGGTAGTCGAAAAACGTGAATACGATACAAAGAACGATGCCGATCGTCAGTCCGGCGAGTTGGACCATCATCTGCCTCTGGCCGTGGTCCAGATACTTGTCGTACTGGGCGCTGCTGAGGTAGACGAGTCCTATCGCCGTGACCGCCAGAACCGCGGCCAGCAGCAGGTAGTCGAACTTCTTGAAGTAGTCTACGCGTTCGCTATGGTCTATTGAAACGTTGCTTAAACTCGCCAAAGTCCCGTTCCCCTTTTGCCGCGCCGCCGGCACGGTCCGCTTTCAGCCGTTATTACAACATGGCTGAAATGTTTAAAATTTACCTTTGTTTAGGAAAAATCACTCGTCGTCACCGGATTCGCAGCCGTCCGGATCTTCGTCATCGTCCGGATTTTCGTCATCTTCCGGGTTTTCTTTTTCCTCGTTTTCCAGCTCTTCAAGCGCCTCAAGAACGCCCGCCAGCGACGACCTCTCCCTTTCGGGCTCTTCGTCCGCCTCGTCTTCCCCGCCCGCGCCTTCAAGCGCCGCGGCTTTGGCGGCCGTCTCCTTCGCGAACGCGTCCTTCAGCTCCTGCAAGCTCTTTCCGCGGAGCTTCACGTCGATGAACAGCGCGATTCCGAGCACTATGAGCACAACCGAGAGCCACTGCGACACCCTGATTGACGTGTTGCCGATATTGAGCATCAGGCTGTCCATTCTGAGACCTTCCACAACCGCCCTCTCGGCGCCGTAGACGATCATGTAGAGCGCGGTCATCTCGCCGATTTTCGTCTGCCACTTCGACCTGTAGATCGCCAGGAAAATGAATCCGAGGAAGCACCAGAGCGACTCGTACAGGAACGTCGGGTGAACGAGCACTCCCTCGCCCATCGCGTTCTCGATGATGTTGCCGGTCATACCGAAGAGCCACGTGGTCTTGCTGCCGTACGCCTCCTGGTTCACGAAGTTGCCCCACCGCCCGATCGCCTGGCCGAGCATAATGTACGGCAGCGCGAAGTCGAGAATGTGCAGAAAACTCTTTTTCTTGACCTTGGTGGCGATGAACAGCGCGATTGCGGTGGCGATGATTCCGCCGTAGATCGCGAGGCCGCCCTCCCAGATCGCGAAGATTTTTCCCGGGTGCTCTTTATAGTAGTCGAGCTGGAACAGCACGTAGTACAGTCTCGCGCCGACGATTGCGGAAGGAATGCAGACGATCAGATAGTCCAGCATGTCGTCCGTTTTGACCGCGTATTTTTTCGCGAAACGCAGGCCGAGAATGACGCAGAGAATCATGCCGAGGCAGATTATCAGACCGTACCAGTGGAGCTCGAAGGAGCCGATCTTGAAGACCGTTCGCGACATGTGTTCGAATTTGAGCCCCAGGTTCGGGAACGACACGAAGTTGTCCTCGGTCGCGAGAAGAAGCGTTGTCGGATTCATTTTGACACCTCTTAATTTAGTGTTGTTGATGCAATTGGAATTTAAAAGGAAGCGCTGATTTAATAGCTATTTTTGCGTGCGCGACCCCGAAGCTGTATAAAGATACTGCGAGAGGGGAGCTCGCGCAAAGCAAGCGGCAGCAAATCTGTCGTAAGACTCCTTATACTCTCGCGAACGGCGGAAATGAACGAACTGCGTTCAAATCTTGCAGTTATCCGCCGCTTGCGTAAAGAGCATTCAATCAGCGGTTCCTTAAGGAATCATGGCCATCGTAATTTTAAGAGCCTGCAATGAAGGCGGGAAGTCCGCCATCGCGTAGTCGTCGCCGAAGAAACCGGTCGTGCGCACGTAGCCGCCCGCGTAGTTGCCGTTGATATAGGCGGAGGCGGTGGTGTTGTCGCGCTTGAACAGTTCGAGCTTGTAGACGGCGCCTTCGCGTTCAGTGTAGATGACGGTCGCGATCAGCTCGCCGCGCACTTCCTCCGGCGGCTCATCCAGGTCGATTTCAGACAGCGCGAAGTTCGTGTAGAAGCACAGCAGCAGGTGGTTGAACGTCTCGTACGGGTTCGCGGTCATGATGTCGTTGGTGATGTCGTCGTCGCGGTTGAGGGCGATGTCGTTCTCGGTGGGCACCGTGAAGCGGTTGCCGGAGACCACGATCATGAAGCTGTCGTCGTCGATGGCCTCCTTCCCGTCAAAGAAGCGGGTCACCACAAGCTCCTCGGTCTCCTCGCCCTTAATATTCGTCGTTATTTTCGTATCGTACTCGTACTCCATAACGTGATGCTCGCCGCTGATGTCGAATTCGACCTTGCTGAGCAGGTCGGAGTCCTTCACGTAGAGGTACTTGTTCACGTAGTCGAGCGGGTTGATCGTCTTGTAGATGTAGCGCGTGTCCACCGTGTATACGTCGTAAAGGCCGTCCTCGGCACCTGCAATCAGGCAGTAGTAGTACGAACCGTCCTCGGTTTTGTTGCCGACCTTGATCATGTAGGATTTGAGCGCGTTTTCGGTGTCGCGGAGGTACAGGTAGTATTCGATGGCGGCCGGCGCGAGACCGTAGTTCACGAGCTCTTCCTCGGTGACTCCCTCGCCGCTGATTTCGTTGAGGGGAATGTCCTTCATTTGCTTAAGGATCTCGTTGACCGAACCGTTCTGGCTCTCGCGGTCGATCGGGTATCTGACAGCCCACTGGGCGCCCGCGTCAGGGTCCACGCCGGTGCATGCGAGTTCGAGAATCTTCGAGCCGTTTTCGTTTATGATGAGCCGCTCGGGAACGTCGGTGGAGAGGTACGTGAACGCCTTCATCATAATGATGTCCTGCTTCTGGAACATCATACGGCTGACCGCGTACACGCTGAGCTTATAAACGTTATTCGAGCCGTCGTCGAGATAGACGTAGCGGTAGCTCTGCGAGAAGTCGTAGTTGCCGATGTATATCGTCGACGAAAGGCCTTCGGTGTCCGTGACGGTGATGTAGGCGTTGCCCCGCTTCTCCTCGGAAAGTCCGTAATCCGCGAGGTCGTCCACGTTCGAGATCTTCACGCCCGAAGAAGATGTCACGATCGAAGATACAAGCGAGTCGATGGAAGAGTCGTAGGTCTGGATCGATTCGTCGGAGGTGCACTTCCATGTCTGCGTCCCGTCCTCGCCGGCGACGTGTTCGAGCACGAACGTGTTCCCGTTGGAGGACGATTCCACCTTCACGACGTTAGAAGAGTAGATGTCGAAAAGCCGCACGTACTCCTCCCGGATCGCAGTCGGATCCGCCGGTTCGTCGCCCTTGTTCTTGTTGGTGACGTTCAGGATGACCACCGCGGCGACCGCAACGGCCGCAAGCACCGCCACCGCTATTATAGTAGTGAGATACTTTTTCACAGATGTCTCCTCCTGAGCCAGATAATAAGACCGATTGCGAGAATGGCGAGGGGCAGCGCGATCATCGTCACGATGACGTAAACGGTCATCTGGTTGTCGGTGACCATAACGGCGCTTTTGACTCCGTTGTTGTACTTTCTCGCCTCGATCGAGTCGCCGACGTTCGACTTGGATTCAAGCTTCATCCACCGCATGCTGCTCGCGACGATCTGCTGCGGCACCGACGCTCCGTAGTAAGTGAGGAGCATGTCGCTGAAGGACCAGCTTGAGCCGAAAACGATGATCTGCGAGGTGGCGCTGCCCTGGTAGCACTTTCCGCTGGCTGCGACGACCGAAATACCCGAACGGGTGTTGTTGTCGTTGTCGATTGAGACGGACGTGGCGTTCTTGGTGGTCGAGATGATTGCCTCAGCCTCCGCCGTGCTCTTGGTGTTGTCAAGGTCGAGGGAGCGCGAGTTCGCGACGTAGACCTCGGAGCGTTTCAGCGTCTCCAGAGAGCCCTGCTGGCTGGTGTTAGCCTTGAAAATTCTGTCCTCGCCGGTGCCCTGCATCGCGTAGTCGCCCGACTCCTCGACGATCGTGCGCTCCAGCGAAATTCCGTAGTTCGCGAAGATCGCGTTGAAATTCGTGAACTGCTCGTAAATGACCGTGTCGCCGGTCAGGTTCTTGACGTCCATGAAGAAGAACGCGGCGTGGCCCTTCTTGAGCCAGCGGTCCAGCTTGTCGGCGGCCGCGTCGGTAAGGTCCTCAGCGGGTCCGCAGAAAATGATGCTCGCGGCGTTTTCGGGAATGTCGGACACCCTGAGGTCGATCGTCTCCACGTCGTAGCCGCTGTCGTCGATGTAGTCGATGAGCTTCGAGTACTTGCTCATCTGGTTCTCGCCGAAGCCGGTGGAGTAGTAGATGACAGGAGTGTCGCCGGTGACCTTGAGAACAGCCGACGTGAGCTTGGTCTCCGCCTGCAGTCCGTAGGTTATTTCGTATTCATAGAAGTAGTTGTAGGTCTGGGTCTCCGTGACGTAGAGGTCGGAGGACGTGAGGTGTCTGAGGTTGTTCCCGCACTTGACGATGTAGTCGTTCTTCGCGTAGTTTCCCGCGGCGCTCTCGCCGACCGTGTTCTTGAGGAACGAGGGGTTCCTGTCGAGGTCGACGTATTTAACCGTGATTCTCGGGAACTGGTCGTAGAGGTCCAGCACCTTCACAAGCTCCGCGCGCTTTCCCGGGCCCGTTTCCGACTCGCCTTCGACTCTGTCGTAAAGCGCGTAGATCGTGACGTCCTTTTCCAGCGCGTTCATCTCGCGCCTGGTAACGTCGGTGAGCGTAAACAGCTTTCCGGTGGTCAGGTCGATGTCGGGTAGCAGCCGGAACAGAATGTTGACCAGCACGAAAACCGCCACCGCCACGACGACGAGCACCGCCATGTTCGTGTTTTTCGCGAAACGCTTTCCTGAGAGAACCTCGCGGATACCGTTCTTTTTCTTCTCTTTTCCGGTCTCATTCACGGTATTTTCTGCTTTCACGGCGGTCTTTTTAATATCTTTTTCAGCGGTTCTGTCTTTTTTCATCAGTTCCACCTCTTTCTCTCGATATTTACCGTCGTCAGGAACAGTACGAGCGCCGTGAACGTCAGGTAGTAGAGCAGCGAGGACACGTTGAACGCGCCGGCTGTGAAGTCGCCGTAGCGGGAGGAGAGCGAAAGCCAGATCAGTATCCTGCCGAGCGTTCCCTTGATGGTCTCGCCGATTGTCTCAATAAATGTAATTGCGATAAGAATGATGACGCCGAGCACCGCCGCGACAGGCTGGCTGTCCGTGACGGAGGACGCGAACGTTCCGACCGCGAGGTAGGCCAGGCCGAGCATGAAGAACGCCACGTAGCCGCCCACCGTCATCGCGAGCGGGAACACGCCGCCGTCGTTGACGTGGAACATCATAATAATCGGGCAGATGACCGTTTCAAGGCACATAAACGCGAAAACCACAGTCGCCGCGAGGTACTTGCCGAGAACGACCTTCCACGTGGGAACCGGCGCGGTGCGCAGCAGCACCTCCGTGCCGTTCTTCCTGTCCTCCGAGAAAAGCTTCATCGTGATGACCGGAATGAAGAAAATCAGGAACGTCGTCAGCGAACCGAGCGTCATCGTGAATTCGATGCTCTGGTTGTAGAGATTGATGTTCCAGAAGTAGAGGCCCGTCAGCACGCCGAAAAACGCGACGACGCAGTACGCAACGGGCGACTTGAAATAACTCTGCAGTTCACGCTTGAAAATCGCTTCCATGGTTTAGTCCTCACCTCCCGCCGCGTCTTTCGAAATGATGCTCACGAACTCCTCTTCGAGGCTCTTTTCGACCGTCTTCATCTCCAGAATCGGGATCTGCTTTTCGGCCGCCGCAAAGAACACCGCCTTGTTCGCCTCCGCCTTGCTGTCTGCTACAATTCTGAAAACCACCGAGTTGCGCTCGACCCGCGAGAACGAAAAGCTCTTCACCTGCGGCACCGTCTTCAGCATCGCCTCGGCCTCTTCACGCTTCGCGTCGAACGTGACAACGATGCGCTTCTCGCCGTTCTGGGAGGACGTGAAGTCGGAAATCGAGCCCGCGCCCGCGACTCTGCCGTTGTTGATGATGACGACGTCGCTGCAGACGGCGGACACCTCCTGCAGAATGTGGGTGCTGAGGATGATGGTGTGGTTGCGGCCGAGACCGTTGATGATGCGCCTGAACTCGATGACCTGCTTGGGGTCGAGACCGACCGTCGGCTCGTCGAGAATCAGTATCGGCGGGTCGCCTACGAGCGCCTGCGCGAAGCCGACCCTCTGCCTGTAGCCTTTTGAAAGGTTCCTGACGAGTCTCTTGCGCACGTCGCCGATTTTGACGATGTAGGTGATGTCGTCGAGCATGCTCTTCCGCTTTTTCTGCGAAACGGATTTGAGGTCGCAGATGAAGTTCAGGTACTCGTTGACCGTCATGTCGCCGTAGAGGGGCGGCTGCTCGGGAAGGTATCCGATCATTTTGCGGACTTCGAGGGGCTTGTCGGCGACGTCGATTCCGTCCACAATAACGGAGCCCGATGTCGGCGCGATATACCCGGTGATAATGTTCATCGCCGTGCTCTTGCCCGCGCCGTTAGGCCCGAGGAAGCCCAGTATCTCGCCCTTCCCGACATCGAACGACACGTCGTCGAGCGCCGTGACCTTGCCGTATGTCTTTACCAGGTTGCGTATTTCGATCATTTTGCTGTTTTCTCCCAGTTATAGGAATTTTTCTGGATAAAAGATGTGAGGCGGGTTCCGCTTCACACTTTCCCCGTGTTTATATCAAATATATGAAGTGGCTTGCGGGGCCGGCCCTCAGTCGAGAGTAACGTACGAGGCGTGATCCCCGAACGGGTCGATCTCCTTGCCCGCGATAACGTACGCCAGCACCTTGTACTCCTTGTTCGCGAAGTCCACGCCGATCGGCAGGTATGTCGAAAGTTTTGCCGGCGTGATGCTGTGGAACACGCTCTGCTTCAGGACGTCCATGTAGCCGGTCACCTTCGAGAGCGTCATGTTCTCCTTCGTGAACAGCTGGACCGCCACCTCGGTGATGAAGTTGGCCTGGTTGATCTTCCTGAAGTTGTCGCCGCCTGTGCCGGTGTTCTCGCCGTTCGGCTTCAACCTGTACCTGGAGCGGACGTAGAAGAGCGCCTCGCGGGACGTGAGCTTGTAGCGGCCCTTCCTGATGGCCAGCTCGCCCTCGACCGTGTACATGTTTTCGGGGGACGTGACGTAGACGCCGCCCGCGATGTCGACGATGTCCATAAAACCGTAGAAGTCAACGTAAACGTAGTCGTCGATCTCGCACCCGGGAAGCAGCGCCGACAGAACCGCGCACAGATAATCGATTCCCGAGTTGTTGAACTTGCCGCCGACGTAGTTGATGATCGTACTGCCGACGTAAACGCACGCGTTGATCTTGTGGGAGCCGGGCAGATAGTAGTAGTGGTACTTCTTCATCGCCTCCTGCGTAGCCTTCGCGTGGGGAACGTACGTGTCTCTCGGAACCGAGATCAGCTTCATGACCTTGGTTTGCTCGTTGATGTTCAGAATGAATATCGAGTCCGCGAGCTTCTCTTCGGGGTTGAAGCCGAGAAGAAGCACGTTTCTGGTGCCGGGCTCGAATTCCATCTCGGAGGCGTGAACGCGCACCGCTTCGGAAATGTCAAAGCCGTCGTCCTTGTTCGGGTCCGGCGTCGCGTCCGGGTCGGGCGTCGCGGTCACTTCGGGAATATACTCCGTGGCGTCTGGATCGGGCGTCGCGTCCGGGTCCGGCGTCACGTTTTCGGTGTTGTCTCTGTGGAACGGGTCGTCCCTGTCGAGAACGTCGTCGCCGTGCTGTATGATCGTCGCCGGCTGGTTTTCGTTGTCGTCGGCCTTTGCCGGGTTGTACAGAACGTTCAGTAACGGCAAAAGAAGCGTAAAGTAGGCGGTCGAAAGAATGACCACTACCAGCGCGATGACGGATGTTACAACTATCGGTTTCTTGATTTTCGTTTCAATCACTTCCTGTTTTTTCTGCCGCCGGGAACCCGCTTGTCTGCGCTTTTCCGGGGCGTGCAGCTGTTTCTTTTGTTTTTGTCCCGCCCGCGGCGTTTCCGTGAACGCTCCAAGTCTTGACTCTTCGAACGTTTGACGCTCCAAGGTTTCACGGCGCAAGGCGGGATTGTATTATAACCCGCTTAGTTTAATAAAACCTTAAGAACCGCCTCAGGCAGGCGCAATACGCCGCGCTTAGCCCGCGTCAGCGTATAGCATACGATTTTATAATATCACTTTCCCGTGCGCGCGTCAAATTTTTATTTTTAAGAGGACATTCCGTGTGAAGTGATAATACAACTTCCGCTTCGCAGACCCTTTCCGGCGATTTACCGTATTGATAACGGCTGCAAAATGAATTATAATCAACGTAGCTACAATAAATAGCACAAATCTTGGCAACAATATAAAGCAGGCGCTTACCGTATATCGAAATCACATGTGACTCAAAACGTGATTTTGAAAGCGGCAACAACCAAAGGAGGGATATTTTTGAGTCATAACTTAACACCCAGTGAGAGAGATTTGGCACTCGCACGAATCGACAAGAAGCTGGACAGAACGCAAAGGTTCATGAAGTTTTTCTGGATCACAATGGTAATCGTGACGATTATTTACATTGTCGACGAGATCGCTTCGAACATGGACGGCAAAATGAGAACGTTTGTCATTTTCGACCTGTTCAACACCGGCGCACAAACGATCGGCAACCCCGCGTACGACACCGCGGTCTCAAAGATGAACGTCGCCACCATACCGATTTACATTCTGTTCTTCCTGCTCCCCTTGTATAAGATGCTGGCGGACAAACTGGGCAGAAAACTTTTCATTGTTTTGAACACGATCGGCATGGGCGTCGGCATGATGCTTTGCATGATTGCCCCGAACCATATCGTCTACCTGGTAGGCATGGTTATCACGGCGTTCTTCACGCCCAACGACGCGCAGGTCATTTACATAATGGAGATGAGTCCGGAGAAACACCGCGCCAAGCTCTGCTCTGTTACCAAAGGAATCGCGTTGCTGAGCGTATCTCTGATAGGCGTCCTGAAATCGATCTTCTACGACCCGAACGATTTGGGCTCCTGGAGAATGGTCTTCCTGATCCCGGTTATTATCGCTTTGGTTGTCGGTTTGTCCTCGATTTTCCTGACTGCCGAAACCCCGTTGTTCTTGAAACACAAGAGAGACGAGCTGCTGAAAACCGAAGAGGAAAAAGCTGAAGAAGCGAGAATAGAGCAGGAAAACAAGGCAAAAACAGGCGGCATCAAAGGCGCGTTTAAATATATCATCCACAGCAAGCAGTTGCGCTGGATCGCGATCATTCTGCTGATTTTCCAGGTGGCTGTCGGCGTGGTCGGTTACGAAAACGAGAACATGGGCGCAGGCCTGCAGCCGGAAGCCTTTAACAATCTGTTCCATATCATTGAGCCTATCGTCTATGCGATATTCGCGTTCTTCAGCGGGTTCCTGTCCGACTGGCTCGGAAGGAAGAAGTCCTGCATCCTGTTTGGCGTCGTAGGAATTATCGGCGAAATCGGCTTCATTCTTTGCGCGAAATTCGTTCCGTATTCGATTTACCAGACCATTGCGCTGTCTGTATTTAACGGTTTGTTGTACGGCGGTTTGTGGTCGCTGTCAGACTGTTTGTTCCTGGTAATGCCCAGTGAATCGACTCCGACGTATATAAGAGCGTCAGTCGGCGGCTTGATCACTTATACAGGCGGCGTCGGCAAAATCATCGGCCTGCTTGTGGGCATTCTGTTCAGCTATATCGGTTCAAGCGGTATCGGCTATCTGCAAATAGGCGCGTTTGTTCCCGTTTTGATCATCTCGATCACCCTGCTGGCGATTAAGGTCAAGGAGACCAAGGGAATCGATATGAACAACGTCGAAGAGGAACTGGCGAAGCGCTGATAAACGTTCTTTCCGCCTTAAAATAGGCAAAAAAAAGAGGCTGTTAATTTCCGGCGTAAGCACCGGGGTTAGCAGCCTCTTTCTTTTTATGTTCGTGAAGAGGATTCAAGGAATTATTTCTTATTCCCCGTTCCCTCATTCCTCATTTCTCAATGCCTTTCCGCATTGAACTCCACCTTCGGCGTGAACGTGGGTTCCTTGATGGTGATGTTGTTCCATTCCTCTTCGCTGCCCTCGTAGTAGACGGTCTCAATCCCGGAACGCAGGAACGCGCAGGCGTCGATCTTCGTGATGGTTTTCGGCAGGTACACCGATTTCAGGTTTACTGTGTCCACAAAATTCCAGGTGCCGATCGATGTAAGGCCGGAGGCGAGATTCAGTTTTTCGATTTGGTCGCAGCCGCTGAACGCGCTGTTGCGGATCTCGTAGGGAAGGCCGTCCGGGTTCTTGACCGTGACGCTCTTCAGGGACGCGCAGTCGGAAAACGCGTTGTTCCTTAAATCGCAGCACCCCAGAATCGTGACTTCCTCAAGAAGCGAACAGAATCTGAACGCGTAGCCGCTTATCGACGTCACCGATTTCGGGATCGTAAGACTTATGAGACGCTCGCAGCCGTAAAAAGCCGACTCGTCGATGGCCTCGAGGCCTTCCGAAAGATTCAGCACGGTCAGATTCGGGCAGCCCGCGAAGGCGTCCTCGTCGATTTTTGTGACCGTCCAGGGAATCGTGACACTCGTGATGTCGGGATTCTCGTGGAACGCGCTCTCGTCGATCTTTTTGACCGGCTTCCCGTTGATGTGGGAAGGGATCACGAGGTCTGTGCCCGTGAAGTCGCCGATGCCGGTTATGACGCAGTAGTCGCCCTCGTCCGCGACCGCCAGTCCTTCGCTGCCCTCAACCGGCGCGGGAGTCTCGGTGGATTCCTGTCCGGAGGGGGTGTCGTCCGCGGGCGCGGCCGTGTTTTGCCCGTTTTCGTTTCCGTTTTCCGAGGTGGCTCCCGGATTCTTGGTCGCGTTCCCGCCGTTACCGGAGGGGTTGTTGGAGTTGTGTCCGCCGCAGGCGCAGAGCGAGAGCAGCATGACCGCCGCGATTGTCAAAGCTAAGATTTTCTTCATTTTTCGGTTCTCCTTTTCGTAAAGAGTATTTTGCCGTTCTGCAATGAGCGTCTTATTATCACACTTCCGGCCGCAAAACGCAAGGTTTGTCAAGCCAAATCACGTTTTTTTCACGAATTCCGTGATTACAATCACGAAATTTGCAGTTTTTTCGTGTTTTTGGCTTCCGGAAGGGTCCCGGGATGTTCGAACCTTTCCGTCGTCTCAGGCGTGCCTGTCTTCATTCCTGCCGCGCTTGTTTTACTTGAAAACATGCCTCCCGCGGTGGTATAATTCCGGTACATCCTAAAACGGCGGCTCCGGGAGCTCTTCGCGAACGCCCGCCGCACGCTTAAATACGGCCGGGACGCGTTTTTGGTGCGCTCCGGCACAGACGAAAGGAATAATTATGAAACTTGAAGGCTTGAAAATCAACGTTCTCGGAGACAGTATCACCCAAGGCGTCGGCGCGTCCTCGCCCGACAAAATGTTCACCGAAGTTCTCGCAAGGAAGACCGGCGCGACGGTCAGGAATTACGGTCTCAGCGCCAGCAGGATCGCGAACCAGTGCATCGAGCGGCCGCACATCATTCCCCACATTCCGAGCTACATCGACCGGGCGGACACGATGGACCGCGACGCTGACGTGGTGCTGGTTTTCGGCGGCACGAACGACTTCGGCCACGGCGACGCACCCTTCGGCGAATTCCTGAGCGAGGACGACCACACCTTCTGCGGCGCGATGAACGTGCTCATCAAGAAGCTTGTCAGGCTCTTCCCGGACGCTGAGATCGTCATCATGACGCCCCTTCACAGGCTCTCGGAAAACGTGACCACGAACGAGCTCGGCCTGCCCTGCCGCGTGCTGAAAGAATACGTGGACATGGAGAAAAAGTATGCGGAATACTATGCGCTGCCGGTGCTCGACCTCTGGGGAATGTCGGGAATCCAGCCCGCCGACGATGTCCTCAGGGAGCGCTTCCTGCCCGACACGCTGCACCCCAACGACAGGGGTCACGAACGCATCGCGGACAGAATCATTTCGCTTCTTAAGGCGCTCTGATAAAGGCTTTTCGCCGCGCTTGATACAGCGGTTGTTTTTGCCTTGTTGTAGGGTAAAATATCTCTTGTAGCGAAGCGCCGCGGTGCCTGGAATTATCACATGAAAGGCGTATGCAAAAATGGAATTAAAAGGACTTAAAATCAACGTAATCGGCGACAGTATTTCCGAAGGAGCCGGCGCCTCAACCCGCGAAAACGGTTTCTGCGAAGTGTTGGCGAGAAAGGCCGGAGCGACTGTGCGGAACTACGGAGTCAGCGGCAGCCGCATCGCGAACCAGTGCATCGAGCGGCCGTGGTTCATTCCCCACCTGGACAGCTACGTCGTCCGCTCGGAGACGATGGACCGGGACGCGGACGTCATTCTTGTTTTCGGCGGGTCGAACGACTTCGGCCACGGCGACGCCCCGTTCGGCGAGTTCCTGAGCGAGGACGACTACACCTTCTGCGGCGCGATGAACGTTCTGATTAAAAAGCTGGTCAGGCTTTTCCCGGACGCGGAGATCGTGATTCTGACGCCTCTTCACAGGCTCTCGGAGAACTCCACGGTGAACGACATCGGCCTTCCCTGCCGCGTTCTGAAGGATTACGTGGACATGGAAAAGAGGTACGCGGAGTACTACTCGCTGCCGGTTCTCGACCTCTGGAGCGTTTCGGGAATGCAGCCCGCCGACCCGGTGCTTAAAGAAAGACTCATGCCTGACGGCCTGCACCCCAACGACAGGGGGCACGAAAAGCTCGCGGACAGGATCATCGCGTTCCTGAAGGCGCTCTAAATTAACAATTTTAATCCGGAGAAAAGTATGAAAAGATACGACTCAATCCGCCCCGGAAGAGTCTGGCTCGACACGGACGGCAAGCGCATTCAGGCCCACGGCGGATCGATTTTTTACGAGAACGGCCGCTACTACTGGTACGGCGAGAACAAGCAGTTCACGGACGGCGTCTCGAAGATATGGCACTGGGGCGTCAGAATGTACGAATCGGACGACCTGTACAACTGGCGCGACCTGGGGGTCATTATTCCGCCTCGGCCGGACGACCCTTCCTCGCCGCTTCACCCGCACTCGTTCATGGACAGGCCGCACATAATTCACAACAGGCGCACCGGAAAATACGTCTGCTGGCTGAAAATAATGCAGCCGGACGGCTCTCAGACAGAGACCGTTCTGACCGCCGACCGCCTCACCGGGCCGTACGAAATCGTTCGTGAAGGACTGCGCCCGCTCGGCATGAGTGCCGGCGATTTTGACCTCGCGGTCGCCCCTGACGGGAAGGCGTACTACTACTTTGAGCGCGTTCACAGCGAGACGATCTGCGCGGATCTGACCGACGACTATACGGACGTCACCGGCTACTATTCCACCCATTTCCCGCAACCGTTCCCGCCCTACGTGAGGGAGGCGACGTCGCATTTTGTGCGCCGCGGGAAGCACTATCTGCTCACCTCGGGAACCACCGGCTACTTCCCGAACCCCTCGGAGGTCGCGATTGCGGACAGCTGGCACGGGCCTTACAAAGTGCTCGGCGACCCCTGCCCCGGCGACCCTTCGGACACCACCTTCCACTCGCAGATCGCGAGCGTTTTCAAGGTTCCGGGCAAGAAGGACCTCTACATCGCCCTGGGCGACCGCTGGCTGCCGGAATGCGCCGACGTGACCTACGAAGAAGTGAAAAAGTTCTTTGAGATCAACTTCGACCCCGACGTCGCCGACAAGTCCGCCGCCCCCGCGATCCGGCCTCTCCGCAACCGCACTCAGATCGCCGACTACGTCTGGCTTCCGCTCAGATTCGACGGCGAAAACGTGTTCCTGGACATGAAGGACGAGTGGCGCGTAGAGGATTACGAGGACGCGTAAGCAGAGGACGTATAAGCGCACGCCGGAGTTTCGTTCCCGCGGCGAAAACGACAAGTATTAAAGCCTATGAAAATCAAGTTGAAGGGCGGAAAAAACTTCCGCGACCTGGGCGGCCTCAAGACGTCTGACGGTAGCACCGTGAAGCCCGGGCTTTTCCTGCGCGGCGCCCACCTGTCGAATCTGGAAGACCGCGATATCTCCTATTTAAAGGTGAATTTCGACATCGCCACTGTTGTCGACCTGCGTACAGCTGACGAGCGCGCCGAGCTTCCCGACAGAGAAATTCCCGGCGCTGAAAACGTCCACGTTCCCGTCCTCAGCGCGCGCACCGCGGGGCTCAGCCACGAAAACAAAGGCACGACCCTGAAGTCGATCTCCAAAGCGCGCCCGGGCAGAAAAGAGCTCGAAAAAATCATTCCCGACCTCGCCGTCATCTACCCGCGAATGATGTGGCCCGAGGCCGGCGAAAAGTTCCGCGAGACGCTCGACATAGTGATGAAAAACGCCACGCAATCGCGCGCGACGCTCTACCACTGCACGGTCGGCAAGGACCGCACGGGAATCGTCAGTCTTCTCATTCTCACGATGCTTGGAGCCGACCGCAAGACAATTACGCGCGACTACCTTCTGACCAACAGAGCGGCCGCAGCGGAGGCGAACAAAAACTATCTGAAGCTCTTTATCGCGACGTTTTCGCACAAACTCGCGAGCAAGCTGCGCGGCTGCTACATCGCGAAAAAATCATTTCTCGACTCGTATTACGCGGCCGTCGAAAAGGAATACGGCTCAGTCGAAAATTACATACGGAACGGGCTCGGGATCACGGACGAACAGGTCGCGTCGTTCCGCGAGTGCTCGCTTATAAAACCCGTTCATGAAAATAGTATTGACTAATTGAAAACAACGCCGGCACGCGGCCGGCACATTCACGAAAGGCAGGTATTTTAAAATGATTCTCGCCATCGACATCGGCAACAGCAACGTAGTTCTCGGCGCGTTTGAGAAGGCCGAGCTCAAGTTCATCTCGCGCATCTCGACGGACATCGACAAGACTGCGGACGAGATCTCAGTGATGATCAACGAAATATTCACGATCCGCGGCATCGACCGCGCGGAAATCAAGGGCTCCGTCCTCTCGTCGGTCGTTCCCGCGCTTACGCAGCCGATGATCCAGGCGATCGAGCTTCTCACCGGCACGCCCCCCTTCATCGTGGCGCCAGGAATAAAAACCGGCCTCAACATCCGCATCGACAACCCGGCCCAGCTCGGTTCGGACCTTCTCGTCGACTGCGTGGCGGCCTCCACCCTCTACCCGAAGCCCGTAATCGTCGTCGACATGGGCACCGCGACTACTATGAGCGTCGTCGACCGCAAAAACAACATGCTCGGCGGCGTGATCATGCCCGGCGTCCGCACGGCTCTCAACGCGCTGATCTCCAAGACCGCGCAGCTGCCTCAGATCTCGATCGAGCGGCCCGAAAAAACGATCGGCACCAACACGAACGACTCAATGCGTTCCGGCGTCGTTTTCGGAAACGCGAGTATGATCGACGGTATGATCGAGCGCTTCGAGGAGGAGCTCGGCGAGGAGGCGTTCGTCGTGGCAACGGGCGGCCTCTCCGGCGAGATCTCGCGCCATATGAAAAAGAAAGTCGAGCACAACCCGACGCTTCTCCTGCAGGGACTTTACATTCTCTATAAAAAGAACGGCAATCCGGAATAACTGTTCATTAAAGGGCGGCCGCGTGCCGCCCCGCCCCATATACTTTTTTCTTTGACACTGAAAGGAGTTTCGCCACGCGATGACCAAAAAACGTTTCCGCCGGCGCGCCGCAGCCGCGCTTATCATCATTTTCGCACTGTCTTGTTTAGCCGCCTGCAACGTTGGCGGCGACCCCGGAGCGACCGGAAACCCCGGCACTCCCGGCAAAGAGGACCCAACCATGAACGCTTCATCAACCCCCAACCCCGGGGCCGAAGACCCCGCGCTTAACGTATTCCCGAACGACGGCAAAAACATCGAAATCGGCATCTTCTGGGAGCCGCCGAAGGAGTACACGACCGCCGAGCAGTACGACTGGATCCGCGACGCCCACATCACCTTCATCGAGATCACGAACCGCGAGGGAGCGGTCGACAAGGAGACGTCCGACCTTCAGCTGAAGCTCGCGGGAGAGCGCGGCATCGGTGTCTTCTACAAGACCGGAGTTGACGGAAAGAAGCTCACCCAGATGTCCGAGAAGGCGATAACGGAGTACGTTCAGGAACTCGCGAAAAACCCTACGATTAGGGGAATTCACGTGGTCGACGAACCGTCGCAGCCCTGGACCTACGCGAAGGTTTTGAAAGCGATCACGAAAGGCGGTTTGACGCCGCGCCTCAACATGCTGCCCTACTTCGCGACGTGGGTTTTCGAGAACTACCGCGGCTTCGTGGAGGACTCGGTCATCGCGGCGGGACCCGAAAACTACGGCTACCTCCAGTACGACCAGTACCCGTTCCCGTACAACGGCGGCGACCCGGACATGTTCTACAACCTCGACCTCTTCCGCGAGATCGGGCTCAAGTACGACATTCCCACCGCGTTCTACATCCAGTCCATCGGCGAAGGCGGGAATTTCCGGCGCACGAACGGCGGCGAGATCCGCTACCACACCTCCGCGGGCCTGGCGTACGGTCTCAAGTCCATGACCTATTTCACGTGGTGGACCACCGGCTTCTGCGACCCGAAGGACTACGCGATCATCTCCCCCTACGGCGAAAAAACCTCGATCTACGACGACGTCGTCAAGATTGACGCGCAGATCCTTACGACCGGCCCGCTGCTCGCACGTCTGGACGCGCTTGAGGTCTTCCACACCGGCGGCTCCGAGGACGCGATCACGCTCTGCACCGCAGACACCGCACCTCTTTACGCCGAGCCCAAAAACGGTTACGGCCTGATCGTCTCCTTAATGGAGGACCGCGAAACAGGCCGCGACTACGTAATGCTCGTCAACAAAAACTACAAGGAATCCGTCAGCTACGAGCTCTCGGTCTCCTCCAAACTCACTCACCTTTACGACTGCACGAACGGCTCGTACGAGGAACTCGACATCAAAAAAGGAACCGTCAAGCTCGACTTCGAGGCGGGCAGCTACAGGCTTCTCGCGGCGGGGCAGCACGACGTTCTCGTCGAAAGGCAGCTCGACAAGGGGGCGAACCTTGCACAGGAAAAGCCGGTGTCCGTCGCGGACGTCGAACCGGGCGGCGGCTTCTACGCGTTCTGCCTCACCGACGGCTTCCGCACCGACAAATACGCAGCTGCTCAAGGGTATCATTCCCCTAAAAATAGCGGATATATCGAGGTCGATCTTCTGAGGGTGACGGAAATCAACCGCGTCGACCTGTACCCCACCGGCTCGAACTACACCCGCGGCGAGATGTTCCCGCGCGCGTTCACGCTCGAGGTCTCGAAAGACGGCGAAAGCTGGACGAAAATCGCGGAAGAGAGCGACTACACGGCGGCGGAAAAGGCGGTCCCGGTGTTCAGGTTCGAGAAGACCGAGGCGCGCTACGTGCGGCTGAACGTGACGGCCGGCGGCCGCGAAAAAGGCTTTGAAATAGGCGAAATCGAGGTCTACAACGACGCCGGCGACATTCCCGAACCGGACAACGCCTCGCTATACGCCGACGCCACGCAGACGGCCAAGGGCGAGAACATCGCGAAGGGCAAGTCGGTCAAGGTTTCGTCCGACCTGGGCGGCGACTGGAGCAAGAAGCACATCACCGACGGCAAGAAGAGCACCTGCTGGAGCTCCGCGCTCAACCGCCACGCTACAGAAGACGGCGTTGAATGGATTCGCATCGACCTGGGAGCGCCGCTGGAATTCAACGAAGTGGTGGTGCGCCCGCGCGGCGACGGCCAGAACTTCCCGTACAACTTCCGGGTCGAGATCTCCGACGACGGGAACGAGTTCACGTCTGTTTACGAGTGCGCGGTTCCCGATCTGCCTTCCAAAGGCGAGGCGTCGGTCTGCACGCTCGACAAAACCTACACGGCACGCTACGTGCGGATCTACGCGTACAAGCTTCGCGACCAGAAAGGCTTCAACGACGGCCACATTTTCCAGGTCTCGGAGGTGGAAATTTACAACAAATAGCTTCGCAAGAGCTGCAGTGAATAAACGCCGGCGCGTATTTCAGCCGGTTTCGCGGGCCGTTTTCGCAGCGGCCCTTTTTTTGTTCGTTTGTTGCGCATTCCCGGTTTGTTTTTTGAGCATTCCCGCCCGCCGCGCTTTCGGACTTTCGCGGCCCTTCCGGCGCCTAAACCGGCACCAAAACTTCAAAGGTATTGAAAACGCGCAAAATATATTTTATAATGGACTCAACGTTTGACGTGTGCTTCAAAATATCACGTCTTTCATAATTCAAATCTGTGATTTTCAATTTCATTTATGGAGGAAATAGCATGAAAAAATTACTGTTAATTGCGGCAGTTGTGCTGACAGTAGTGCTTGCTCTTTGCGTCACTTCCTTCGCAGGCCTGGATTCAATGTACATCAACGCGAGTACGTTGGACGGAAGCAACATTCCGGGCGTTGTGGGACAGGACCAGATCAAGATCGACAAAGGCGACAAGCTCTACATTCTCGGCTGGGCTGCCAAGGCCGGAACAAACCTCGAAAAGGTCGTCTGGACACTCGACGGCGTTGAAAAGGAATGCACCGATCACTACATTGAGAGATCCGACCTTATCAACCATCTCGGAATAGACGCGGCTTACGTCGGCCACGCGGGAATCGGCGACAACAACAACTACCGTGGGCTTCTCGGCGTCGACGCGCTTGACGACGGCACCTACTGGTGCACCATCGTCGCGAAGTACCAGGACGGCACCGCGCAGACCCTCAAGTCCGCGTTCCAGCTGGTTGTCGGCAACGCTGAAGGCGGCGTCTTCGGAACCCTGATTCCGAGAGGCAACAACCCGATTTCCGTCAGAACCCACAAGTTCGGCGTGAAGGTCACCGTTCCGGCAGGCTACAGGCTCACCGCCGTCACCGGTATCCAGAGCCCGACCTGGGGCAACAGCGGCCCCGGCAGCAGCTGCGCGGCAACCGTTTACACCTGGGAAGGCGACTACGCGACCTCCGTTTCGGGCGAAGTTTACGCTTATGCCGAAGAAATCGACCACTCGGACAACGTCAACATGCCTTTCATTTTCGACAATCCGCTTGAGCCCGGCGAGTACCTGATCGTTCTCGGCGGCATCGGCGAAAAGAGCATAGGCTTCTACTGCGGATCCGATCTCGGCGAAGCTGACGCGGTCTTCTACGACGGCGAACCGGCCCCGGCCGACTCCTATCCCGGACTCAACTACACTCTCGAGAAGATCCCGTTCGACCACTGCAATATGGACTACGTTATCATCTGGAACGAGAACGTTCTGTGGTGCGAGAATTGCAGCAAACTGAACGGCGCCGACCTCGGTGAACTTCAGGGCTGCGTCGACAAGGGCGCAAACGGCATCGAGCTCATCGGCTGGTACTACCCCGAGAGCGAGGTTGAAGACTTCGGCTACCAGTACGACGACGAAGAGCCCGTTTTCGGCACGCTGGTATGTGTTGAAAACGCGGACGTTTCCGCAGTTCTCGAATCGTGGGGCAACGATTGGGCTCCTCGCGCATACGAGACCAGATCGTTCTCCGGATCCTCTATTCCGCTTCGTGAAGGCAGACACACGGTCAGACTGGTCGTCAAATTCACCAACGGAAAAACGAAAGCGCTCCACGAGATCAGCTACAACGTCGGCACCGACATCGCGTACAACAAGCCCGTCTACGTTGAGATTGCTTCCGGCGCTTCCGCAGAGATAAGACCTTACTGGGCAAAAGAGTTCATCAACGACGGTACGAACCACGTTCACGATACCAACGTCATGGACGGTCTCCCGCTCGGTATTTACATTCAGGCCGCCGGAGACGGCACTCTCAACACCAAGCATATAATTGACCTCGAGGGCATCTACGACCTTGAGAAGCTTGCTCTTCACAGCCAGGGCTTCAACAGCCAGACCTTCCCGAGTGCCTATAAGCTTTACACGTCTCTCGACGGTGAGACCTGGGATCTCGTCGCTGATGTCACCGGCAGAACCGGCCCGGTCGACACAGGCGTTCCCTTCTATTATGAAACAACCAATCGCGCGAGATATATCCGCGTAGACATGCTCGGAGCCAACGACGGCTGGGGAAGCATCGGCGAGTTCGAAGCTTACGGCACGCTCGTTGAAGAAGCTTCCGGCAGACCTCCGTTCGCCAGCCTGCAGCCCTACATAATGAGCTACAAGGGCTCAAACACCGGCGACACCGGCGGCGAAACCGTCTGGCTCGGCTACACAAGCGGCAGACTTTCCACCTCGTTCAACTTCACGACAGACGTTCCCTTCTGGGGACTCGGATTCCCGGATTACTGGAGCTCGCCCGACACCGCCGTTAAACTCGAACTCAAGAACAAAGACGGCGAAGTCGTGTGGACGCACGAATACACAAAGCCCACTGACGGCGCGGAGGCATGGCCGTTCTTCCCGGACAACAGCGACCTGCCCGCCGGCGAGTACACCTGCACGATCACTCTCGCCGACGACACTAAGGGCGATGACGGCGCTTACACCCACTGGCTGGTCATCGGCCACGGCAGCCGTCCGCTCGGAGACGAGTACGTCGCCAACCAGTACGGACGCGTAGGCTTCTGGCTCTTCATCCACGACGGCATTGAGGGCGAAGGCTTTATCGTCCGCGAGTACAGACAGCACGTAAACATCGACGCGATCTACCTCGACGGCGAAGACAAGGGCAAGGCCGAAGGACTCGAAATCGAGACCGGCGAAAACAGCTCGTCCATCAAAGTTCACGGCTGGCTCGCGGCCAACTACCCGATCGAGAAGTACGGCTACAAGGTCGACGGCGGCGAAGCGGTTTGGGATGCTTCCTTCATGGGCACCGATCCCGGCACGCCCGAGAACCCGAACGGTGACTACGCGGCGATCATGAACGTTGCAAAGGATTTCTTCAGCGTTCCCGGCAACGGCTACCGCGCGGACGTCATCGTTCCCGTTGAGGCGGGCAGCCATGAAGTCGAAATCGTAGCTTTCGTCAACGGCGAAGAGAGACACATCATCTCCTTCTCCTACGCGGGCGCAGAGGCTCCTGCAACGGATCCTACCGTGAAGGTCATTGTCGGCGACACCGAGACTGCGGTCATTCCCGACGGAACCAACCAGTGCACGCTCTCCAACGAGGACGGCAAGCTTGTGGTCACCACCGCTGACGGCGCAAACGATCCCTGGGTATCCATTTCTCTGGACAACATCGACACCTCGGTCTACACCTCGTTCACCGTGAAGTACAGCATCAACGGAACGATGCACGCCAACAACGTGTACCTCCGCGACACATCCGTGAATCCGGGCTACTCCGGAAACTCCGGAACGTGGGCACCTCCCGGAATGGACGGCGCTACCGAGAAGACGTTCGTCATCGCGACTGACTTCCCGGCAATGGACGGCACGATCCTCACCGGCGTACGCTTCCCTGCTGCGGCAGCGGGCGGAACCCTCGTGATCGAGTCCATCACCTTCAACGCGGCCGAGCCCGACGAGCCCGATGAGCCCAACCCGCCCACCGGCAACGCGCTTGCGATCTTCGCGATCATTGCAGCGCTCTCGCTCACGGCCGTGGTCATCTTCAAGAAGAGGGCCTTCTGATTCTCGTTCTAACTGAATTACCCGTTCCCGCCCCCTGATTAATTTCGCGGGGCGGGAACGGCCGGGCACGGGGCCTCAACAAACAAGCCCCGGGCCCTTTTTTTGTTTATTTTAAAGCGCCAGCGCTTCATTTGCGCGCAAAATTGAGATAATTGCTTGACACGCCTCTCGAAACCGTTGTATACTTTTATTAAGTTTTGAACGGGTGCGCGCGAATTTAGAAAGGCGCGCCCGCATGCTAAATATTATTTAGGAGGTTAATTATGAAGAAACTGCTTGGAATAGCACTTGCAATCGCAATGATGCTCGTGCTAGTCTCGGTCATTCCTTCGCAGGCTGCAATCACTGAACGAGCGTACGTTGATGAACTCAGCCTTAGGAAGGAAGACGGCACAACAAAAGTTGCAGACCTTTCCAAGGGAAACGGAGACGAACTGGGACAGCTCAAGTCCTATGTTGTTGATTCCGGTGCTGCGATGATTTACTTTAACGGCTGGTACGCTCCGCCCAAACCGCTCTCAGATATGGGTTTTCAGACCGATGACGGCAATATCGAATGGGGCTTCGGCGTCTATGACGGAGGCACTGCGAGTACAATTGCCAAATGGGAAGGCTATGACGAGAACGGTCCCTGGACACTGCGTGCTGTCGGTGGAATTCCTATTCAGGAAGGCAGCCACACATACAAGGTTGTAGCGAAGTTCACGGACGGAGAGACGAAAGTCATCCACTCTGCTCACTACTACAACGACGACACCGTCATTATGGCGTGGGGTAACATCTCCAACGGCGCAGGCGTAGGTCAGTGGCTCAACTTCAAGGGAGCTTATTCCGCAGCCGCTTTCACCGCGAACGCTCCTTTCGAGGGCGTCAGGATTCCTGTACAGTGGAGCTCCAAGATTTCCGACGGCAGAGGCGTTACGTTCGACCTCTCGCTCTTCGCGTTTAACGGAACCGTTGAAAACTCTCTTGCCGGCACACCTCTCGCCACCGTCAGGGTCAATCCCGACGGCGACCAGGCCGGCGGCAACAAGATTGAATTCGACGCATTACCGGCCGGACAGTACGTTGTAGCGGTCATCGTCGTTGACGGCGAAACCGAGCCTTACACGGTTCTTCCCGAATCGGGCGATCCCAACAGAGCGCTCTACGTGAACAACCTTTCCGGTGCGCAGGCTACCAAGACCTTCAACTTCGGCGTCAAGACCGGCGATCCCGACACCTTCTTCGGCGAACCGCCCAGGGAGAATATCGCGCTCAACAAGCCGGTTGCCGTCAATCTCAACGGCGCTGCTGCAGCTGACAGGTCATTCTGGAGACCGGAGTACCTCACTGACGGATTTGCTGATAGCTTTTCGGCCGGCACCGATACCCGCCTCGGTTGGGCTTTCGCGACTCCCGCCGCACAGTCCCCGATCGACGTTAACGCATACGTTGACCTCGGCGCTGTCTACAGTGTCGACGCGATGGACGTCGTTTCGATGATGTGGAGTCCCGCCGCAACGTTCCCGGGCGCTTACACGCTTTACGTCTCTCTTGACGGAGAGAACTGGACGGCAGTCGCATCCAAAGGCGTTGACGCCAATACCGCCGGACAGATCGTAACCTACAACCTTGACGAACCCGTTGAAGCTAATTACGTCCGCTTCCAGTTCACCGAAAACAACGGCACCTGGGCTAGCGGAGCCCACATCTTCACCGGTGTAGGCGACCTCCGTGTCTACGGTACGAAAGTTAGAGAGTCCGAGAACGCGGACATTCCTCCGTACGTCACGCTCAGCTACGTTGCTTCCCGCGACGAAATCTACATGGACGGCGCGAGCGTTGCTGCCGTTGGCGGCAACCCCGAAGTCACGATTTGCCCGCCTCTCAAAGGCGCTGAAGGCAAGGAAGTTTATCTCTGGGGCTGGGTCGTTTCCACGATGCCCGTTGAGTCCTTCGGTTACTCGATCGACGGCGGCGAAATCGTTTTCGACGAAGCCTTCAAGTACCCCGGCGAGCAGGGCGTTATCGACCTCGGCAACAACTGGGGCATCGGCGCTTACGGCGAGTCGACCAGATATAAGATGTTTATCCCGTTCGACACCGTTTGCGGCGAGATCCGTGCTTACGTGAAGATCAACGGCCAGGAATTCCTTTACTGGACAATCAAAGTTGCTGATGCTTACAACAACTACACCGGAGCCCCGGATACGGCTCCCGAGACAGCTACCGGGTCGCCGTCGATGTGGATTGGCTTTACCAACACGCTTAAGTGGCAGATGGCCTTCAACACCGATGTGAGCTTCTCGGCCATCAACCTCCCGCAGGCGTGGGCGTACCCCGGCGTTTCGCTCAAGGTTACCATTGCGAAAGACGGTCACTTTGACGACGGAATCGTTTTCGAGACTGTTCTCTCCCGCCCCGGCGATGGCGGCTTCCTGCTCGATCTCGGCCAGACGCTTCCTGCAGGTCAGTACATTCTGAAGATCAAGATTGCCGATGACACCCCTGTCGTTGACGGCGGTGACGGAAATCTGTACCCTGCTTACTTCGTTATCGGACACGCCTCCGACCCGCTTGGTGAAGAGTACTGCCTCAACACCCACGGCACTCCCGCGATTCAGCTCATCTCTTCTGACGAAGGCCAGGGCTTCATTCCGCGTGAAGTCGTCACCAGAGTCAACGTTGACGGCGCTTCCGCAGGCGGAGTCGACTTCCCGAAGACCGACGGCGAGACTGTCGAGATTCCCGAAGGCACGACCTCTATGAGCTTCAACGGCTGGGTCGCCGCTAACTTCGACATTGAGAAGTACGGCTACAGAATTGACGACGGCGAAGTTGTTTACAACGAGAGCTTCAAGAGAATTGAAGAAGACGCCGACTACAACGCCATCATGAGCGTTGCTCGCAACTTCTTCGGCTTCGACAAGAACGGCTTCGGCTACCGCTTCGTCACTGACGGCGGAATCCCGCTGACCGACGGCGAGCACAAGATCGAACTCATGGCCCGCATCAACGGCGAGGACGTTTGCTTCTTCACCTACAACGTGAAGAACCCGACGGTCGCAGAGCCTGTTGAGATCGAGTCCAACAACCAGGGCGGCGTCGCAGGCGTTTGGCTGCGGACCACCGACGACACCGAGATCAAGATCGAGTTCAAGACCAACCAGGCCTTCACCGCGTTCAACATCCCGGTCTACTGGGCAAGCAACCCGCCTCAGTTCGGCGACCTCAAGGCCAACATCGAAGTTTCGCTCTACAAGTTCGACAAGAACCTCAAGAAGACTCTTGAAGGCACTCCTGTCGCAACCGCGAAATATCTTGAGAACCTCGGCGACAACAACGTTGTGACTCCGTTCAGTGCTCCCGGAACAGGCGCCACCCTCACCAACTACAGTGCTGACAACATGGGCTTCGCGTTCATCCTCGATGAACCCGCAGAGGCCGGCCAGTACGTGGTAGTGATCAGGAACGACGCAGGCGCGGGCAGCTACGTAGTGCTCCCGTCCGCTTCCGCCGCTGACGCGGTCCTCGGAACCGACTACATCAAGTACTTCTTCAAGAGCGACGAAGAGTCCTTCAAAGAGGCTGTCAGATTCACGCTGACCCTCGTTGACGAAGGCGCGTTCGTACAGCTTGATCCCGACGAAGCCGACGAGCCCGATGTGCCCAACCCGCCCACCGGCAACGCTCTCGCAATCTTCGCGGTCATCGTTACGCTCGCCCTCGCGGCCGCTATCGTCCTCAAGAAGAGAGCCTTCTGATTCTCATTCTAACTGAATTATCCGTTCCCGCCCCCTGATTAATTCTGTGGGGCGGGAATGGCCGGGCCCGGGGCTCCAGTTTTAAAGACTGCCCCGGGCCCTTTTTTACCCATCCGTGTCTCATTTCTTATTTTGCTTTCTGTTTTCCTTCTCTTGCATTCCCCGCCGGAAAGTGTTACAATCTAAGCCGCGTAAAGGCAACGGTTCTTGGAGCCCTCAAGACCCCGCCCGCCCCAGCTCGTTTCAATTTATAATTTGAAAAAGCGGGACAGGAGCGCCGGCAAGAGCCCCTTAAAGGACCAAAGCTAAGAGCGTTAATTTCTGCGCTGCATCCGGCATTTATATTTAAGCGGAGCAGCAGTAAGGAGTTCAAAATGAAAAATAAAAAAGTACTGTATTTGGTCATCACCGCCATTCTCGCCGCGCTGGTCGTCGTTCTCCAGATTGTCGGCGGCATTCCGGTCGGTCCGTTCACGATTACCCTCACCCTTTTCCCGATAGTCGTCGGCGCCGTCGTTCTCGGGCCCTACGCTGGGCTCATTCTCGGCCTGATTTTCGGCGTGGTCGTGTCGGTTCTGTCGATCACCGGCAAGGATCCGGGCGGCTTCATGGTCTTCAGCGCCAACCCCTGGATCGCGTGGCCCATGTGCCTCCTGAAGGGCGCGGCAGCCGGCGTCGTTCCCGCTCTCGCCTACAGGCTCTTCAGCAAGCACGAGAAGGCAGCCATGGTGTTCACCTACGGACTCACCGGCGCGTTCATATTCCTGGGCGGCGCGGCGCTGGCCTGGAAGCTGGCAGGGAAGACGTTCTGGGTTCAGTTCGGCTGGACCGCGGGCCTGATGCTCGTGGCGGGCGGCATTCTCGTGGGCATGCACTTCCTGTTCAAGAACGAAAACTCCGCGGCCTACATCGCCTCCGTTCTGGCGCCGATCTGCAACACCGGCATCTTCGTGGCGGGAATGCTCCTCTTCTTCCGGGACCTGCTCAGCCAGTGGTCCGGCGGCACCAACGTCGCAATCTACGCGCTGACCGGCCTCGTGGGAGTGAACTTCATCATCGAGTTCCTGGTCGCGGTCGTCCTCACGCCGGCGCTGGTCGCCATCGCGAACTTCGCGAAAAAGCGGGGATACTGATCAACCGCCCGAAGCTTTTACACGTTAAACAAACAGCCCGGAGGAGACAAACTTTTAATCGAAGCGGCCCCCTTCGGGCTTTTGTGAACCGGACGGCACCCGTTTTAACGGGCATTCATTTTTAAGGAATATTCTTTTAAAGAGAAAAACATTTTAAAGGAGCATGAATTATGCGAAACGGCAAGTTCCCGGACCCTGACGTGATCCACCCTATTCCCGGATACGACATGGAAATCTACGTCAGGCCCACGTTAACGCGGCCGAACATTTCCGTCGGCGAATTCACCTACATAGCCGATTCCAACTTCGAGAGCCACGTGACCCACCATTACGAATGGCTGGGCGACCGCCTTGTGATCGGTAAGTTCTGCCAGATCGCAGCCGGCGTCGAATTCGTGATGAACGGCGCAAACCACCTGATGAACGCGGCGACCACGTTCCCGTTCTACACGCTCGAGGGCTGGAACGCGGAACCGCCTGCTCACGAAGACCTCCCGCTTAAGGGCGACACCGTAATCGGGAACGACGTGTGGATCGGCCAGAACGCAACCATCCTTCCCGGAGTCCGCATCGGCGACGGCGCAATCATCGGCGCAAACAGTGTCGTCGGAAGCGACGTGGCCCCCTACACAATCGTGGCCGGAAATCCCGCCAAACTCATCAAAAAACGTTTCGACGACGAACTGACCGGCCTGCTGCTCGCCTTCCGCTGGTGGGACCTTCCTTACAGTGAAATCAATCGTCTCATTCCGCTCCTGACTTCCTCCGACCTTCAGGCGGTCAAATCCGAGTTGAAAAAGCTTCTGAAAAAGCCTGACAATGCACCGAAGGAGGCGCAAAATGGTTAGACTGACTGAAATTACCGAAGACAACTGGCTGGAAGCGGCCGCACTGTCCGTGAACGAAACCCAGCGGAAATTCGTGGCGCCGGCGGCGGGAATCATCGCCAGGGGCTACGTCTACCGGAACTGCAACGGAAAGGTCTTCGTCATCGAAAACGACGGCAACGCGGTTGGCCTCGCCCTCGTGCGGGAATTCACCGACGAACCCCTCGGCTACGACCTCCAACAGTTCATGATCGACAGCCGCTACCAGGGAAACGGCTACGGCACCGCCGCCCTCCGCCTTATTTTGGACGAGCTGCGCAGGGAAAACCACTACGGCCACGTGGAACTGTGCGTAAAAAAAGAAGACGCGGCGGCAATCCATGTCTACGAAAAGTGCGGCTTCACCGACTCCGGTTACGTTGACGAGGACGTCCCCGATTCGCTGAACATGATCTGTTATCTTTAATAATTAGTCACTAAAATAGTTACAGGCGCGACCGCTTGCGGCCGCGCCTGTCCTCATTTTATAAGGGCTAATTAATCAGTATCTCAGCTCTTTCAGATTCCCGATATATCTGATCTCCGCCGGGAACTCCTTCCTGAGCTCCGCCTTCTCGATGTCGGCCACCGCCGCCTTGTTGGCCAGCGGCATGTAGCAGCGCTTGAACCCGAGGCGGATGATTTCCGAGAGCCTCTTGTCGGCGTGGGTCACCGCGCGCACCTCGCCCGTGAGACCGATCTCGCCGAAAAACGCGCACTCCGCCGGCACGGGAACGTTCCCGACCGAGGACACGATAGCGCCGACGATGGCCAGGTCAGCCGCCGGCTCGTCAATCTTGATGCCGCCGACCACGTTCACGTAGGCGTCGCAGTTCACGATGTTGAGGCCGAGGCGCTTCTCCAGAACCGCCAGAATCATCGACAGCCTGTTGTAGTCGACGCCGGTGCACATTCTGCGGGGGTTGCCCGGATTC
>JAEEGF011158522.1_pt1 | contig 31726 bp, 28 predicted proteins | sample 9134171 | NCBI WGS metagenome assembly JAEEGF01 (sample SAMN16246542, study PRJNA631951) | gut metagenome | biome: gut microbiome; feature: rumen; material: AP-attached | host: Bos | place: Iran: Karaj | collected 2018-10 | reverse complement strand
AGGTAGTTACCGATGGCTCCATCAGCCCGGAGAGCGCTCTCGAGGAAGCTGCCAACATATTGATTTACCATTTCAGGCTTTTCACCGACGACAAGAAAGTCACTCTCGAGAATGCTGTGGAATCCACCGCCGGAGAGCTTGACGAGGAGTCGCTCCGCACAAGGCATCTGCTGATGTCCAAGCTGGCGGACGTAGGCCTGTCGGTGCGTGCTTTCAACTGCCTCAAGGCGGCTGAGATCGAGACCTTCGCTGATCTCGTATCCTACACCCGTCCCGAGCTGATGAAGTTCCGCAACTTCGGCCGCAAGAGCCTTCACGAGATTGAGCTTCTCGTCGAGAAGATGAAACTCGAGTTCGGAATGGACGTCACCAAGTATAATATCGAACCCAAGAAAAAAATTGATCAACAACAGTAGAGATGAGACACAATAAAGCTATCAATCATCTTGGACGTCAGAGCGGTCACCGCAAGGCCATGCTCGCCAATATGGCTTCTTCCTTGATTCTCAATAAGCGCATCAATACCACCGTGGCAAAGGCCAAGGCCCTCAAGAGCTATGTGGAGCCGCTCATTACTAAATCAAAAGAAGATACCACCCACTCCCGCCGTGTCGTATTCAGCTATCTGAAGGACAAGAATGCGGTCAAGGAGCTCTTCCTTACCGTAGCCCCCAAGGTGGCCGACCGTCCGGGCGGATACACCCGCGTGCTTCACACCGGTTTCCGTCAGGGAGATGCCGCTGAAATGGCTCTTATAGAGTTGGTTGACTTCAACGAGGCAGCCCTCGCAACCGCAAAGGCGGAGAAGAAGGCGACCCGTCGCAGCCGCGCCAAGAAGGCCGAGGCCCCCGCACAGGAGGCCGCCCCTGAGGCCCAGGAGCAGAAGGCGGAATAAGACGCACCAGATTTTGAAGCCCCGACCAGAGCACAGGCCGGGGCTTTGTTTTTCTGACTTTATTTGCTTACATTAGCAGACTAAATAACACTAACCGAATATGAATCCACTATTCTATGCAGTTCCTTGCGCCTCCGTGGTCGCACTGCTCTTCGCCTTCATTTTCTATCGTCAGATGAAGAAGCAGGACGAGGGAACTCCGACAATGAAGCAGATTGCCCAGTACGTTCGCGAGGGGGCTATGGCCTATCTCAAGCAGCAGTACAAGGTAGTTGTGATTGTATTTGCAGTTATGGCTGTGTTCTTTGCCATACTTGCTTATGTGTTCCACGTGCAGAATCCCTGGGTGCCGTTTGCATTCCTGACCGGCGGTTTCTTCAGCGGCCTTGCCGGCTTCATCGGCATGAAGACCGCGACGTTCGCCTCCGGCCGTACGGCCAACTCAGCCCGCCGCAGCCTCAATGCCGGCCTTAAGGTAGCATTCCGAAGCGGCGCCGTGATGGGTCTTACCGTAGTAGGCCTCGGATTGCTCGACATCGCCCTTTGGTATATCCTGCTGAATGCTTTCGTGGTCGAAGCCACCGAGGCACAGAAGCTCGTGGTCATCACCACCACCATGCTTACCTTCGGTATGGGTGCATCTACCCAGGCGCTGTTCGCCCGTGTGGGCGGCGGTATCTACACCAAAGCCGCCGACGTGGGCGCCGACATTGTGGGCAAGGTCGAGAGTGATCTCCCCGAAGACGATCCCCGCAACCCCGCCACCATCGCCGACAACGTGGGCGACAACGTGGGTGACGTGGCCGGTATGGGCGCAGACCTCTACGAGAGCTACTGCGGCTCCATCCTGTCCACCATGGCCCTTGGCGCATCGGCGTTCTATGCTCTCGGTCCCGAGATGCAGACCCGCGCCATCCTGGCACCTATGCTGATTGCTGCCGTGGGCGTGCTGCTGTCGGTTTGCAGCATCTTTACCGTACGCACCAAAGAGGGCGCCGGCATGGCACAGCTTCTTAAGAGCATGAGCTTCGGCACCAACCTGGCCGCCATACTCAGCGGCGTAGCCACTTTCGGCATCCTGGCCCTCGTATTCGGCACCTCCACCAACGACTGGTGGCACTTCAGCTGCTCGGTTATTGCCGGTCTGCTGGCAGGCGTGGTCATCGGCAAGGCTACAGAATACTACACTTCTCACTCATACAAGCCCACCCAGAAGCTCGCGGAGGCATCCAAGACCGGTCCCGCAACCGTTATCATCAATGGTGTTGGTCTGGGTATGATATCTACCGCCGTGCCTGTCATAGCCATCGTCTGCGCCATCGTGCTGGCATATCTTTTTGCCATCGGCTTTGACGTGCAGCACATGATGACCGCCGCATCCCTGTCCAAGGGCCTGTACGGCGTGGCCATCGCGGCAGTTGGCATGCTGTCCACCCTGGGCATCACACTCGCCACCGACGCTTACGGCCCCATAGCCGATAACGCGGGCGGCAATGCCCAGATGAGCGAACTGGAGCCCGAAGTGAGGGAAAGGACCGACGTTCTCGACGCCCTCGGCAATACCACAGCCGCTACCGGTAAGGGTTTTGCCATAGGCTCCGCGGCTCTTACCGCACTGGCTCTTCTGGCATCGTACATAGAGGAAATAAAGATAGCCCTGGAGAGGGCCGGTACCATGGTTTCCGGTGTTGCCGGACAGGTCAAGGCCGCCGAGGCTTCCATTCTTGACATCCTGAACAACTACAATGTGTCGCTGATGAATCCTACCGTGCTTGCGGGCGTTTTCATCGGTTCAATGATGGCATTCCTGTTCTGCGGTCTTACCATGAACGCAGTGGGCCGCGCAGCCTCCAAGATGGTGGTTGAGGTCCGCCGTCAGTTCCGCGAGATCAAGGGCATACTCACCGGAGAGGGAACTCCCGACTACAAGCGTTGCGTTGAGATTTCCACCAAGGCCGCTCAGCACGAAATGCTGGGTCCCTCGCTGCTGGCGATTATAGTGCCTGTGGTTGTGGGTGTGGTCCTCGGCGTAGCCGGTGTGCTCGGCCTGCTTATCGGCGGCCTGGGTGCAGGCTTCGTGCTGGCCGTGTTTATGTCCAATTCCGGCGGTGCCTGGGACAATGCCAAGAAGTTTGTGGAGGAAGGCCACTTCGGAGGCAAGAACTCCGAGTGCCATCACGCTACCGTGGTGGGTGACACCGTGGGCGATCCTTTCAAGGACACGTCAGGTCCTTCGCTCAACATCCTCATCAAGCTTATGAGCATGGTGAGCATCGTCATGGCCGGCCTTACCGCCAGCTTCCACCTGCTGTAGGGAATTACCTTCTGATCAACACACGGGCGGGGTCTCTTTTAAGCCGGAGACCTTGCCCGTTTTGGTATTTATCCTTAACTTTGCAGCGGTGAAAGGACATGACTATGACATGGAAACTTTGTTCCGGCAGCATTTCAGGCCGTTGTGTCTCTATGCCCTGCACTATCTGGAAGATGCAGATGACGCCGAGGACGTTGTTCAGGAGTGTTTCCTTTCGCTGTGGCAAAGCAAGCCGGACAATCCGAAACCATGGCTATACACTGCGGTGCGCAACCGGTGCATAGACCGCCTGCGCTCGCACCGTTCCTTTGATTCCTTCCCTGAAGACCTGGCCGAAGAACTCTCTTTCGATGAAATAGTTTCCCGCAGCGAGCGCGAAGCGCGCCTGTGGTCTGCGGTGGAGGCCCTTCCCGAACAGCGCCGCCGCTGTCTTATCATGGCCAAACGTGACAATATGTCGTACAGCGAGATAGCATCTGAACTCGGGCTGTCAGAGAATACTGTCCGCAACAATATTTCACGGGCGCTGAAAACGCTTCGCGGTTCGGCATCAAAAGACTTGTTGTTCATTCTGCTGTTTTTTTAATCCTGCGATGGTACTTTTTGAAAGAAATTCCGTCTTAGGGGCATAATGGACAGACTGAATTTTGTATTAACACATTTTAAAGAGGGCCGTTTCGACGCTCGCCGGGCATATAAGCGTTTTCGCGCCGTGGTTTCGGCCCGTGTCGAGGCGTGGCCCCGCTGGTGGCGTCCGGCAGTATTGTCGCTCTCTTTCGCCGCCATCGCGGCACTGCTTTTCTTCCGCTGGCAGGGAAGTGTCACGGAGTACAAGGCAATTGATATAGTTCAGAGTTTTACCCTGAAGGACGGAAGCCGCGTAACACTTGCTCCCGGCTCCACCCTTGCTCTTCGGGCGCACCGGAACCCCCGTGCCGTGAGCATGAGGGGCAGGGTGTATTTTGAAGTCGCGCACGACGAAGCGCATCCTTTCACCGTGGATGTCCCGGGAGCCAGGGTGCAGGTGCTCGGCACCAGGTTCCAGGTCTTGCAGGACAGTCTCGGCTCCAGGGTAGATGTGACAAGTAGCCGCGTGCGCCTGAGCTGCGGCAATGCTTCTGAAATACTCACGGCAGGGCAGTCGGCGTCGGCCTCGGCAGACACCGTGGTGCGTGTTCCGTCGACGCCGAATCCCTCGGCCTGGGCGACGAAGACCTTCGTTTATGAAGCTGAGCCTCTTGGAGAAGTTCTGAAGGAGTTGTCGGCGTACTTTGGCGAGAAGCTCGTGACCGCCTCTCCCGGAAGGCTACTGACGGCCAAGTTCGGAGCGGAAGAATCTCTTGATGAAATAATAGGACTGATCGAAAGCGCACTTGGCGTGTCCATAACCAGGGAGTCGGGAGGAACGAAGTGATGAGGGTTAAGATTCTGATTATGACGGCGCTGCTGGCGGCAGTCGCCGTGTCTTGCGGCCGCAAGCTTCCGGAGCCTTCCATAGGATGGCCTGCGCAGCGCGCCATTGATGCTTTGGTGGGTAAGTATGTCGCCGATACTCTTATGTGGGACGGGCCGGAAGTGAATCTCGCTGAGATTGAGAAGAAGCTGGCGGAACAACATTCCTTCACTGTGTATGTTTATCGTGACGATATCTCCAATGGCAACGGTTATTTTTCTATTCCGGTAGTCTGCAGCGTGCGATATAGTCAATATCCGCAGACAGGGTATGTTTCTGTCCGGTTCAAAGCAGAGAAAGACGGCACACTGTCGTTTGAGACTATGGACTCTTACATTCAGGGTGGCCGCCTGGAAGAGCCGGAAATAACATTTGCAGAGGGTCGTCTGACTTTGTCTTATATGACGGAAGTGCTTGTGATGCCTGGCCGTGAATACATCGAGGGGCGCATGACCAGCGTGTGGCGCTGCATATCATCAAAGGAGAGAGAGCAATGAAGAAGTTGATGATTATATTGCTGGCCGTGGCCATTTCGCTTCCCTCTTTTGCGCAAAAGACAGTCAGGGAAGGACTGGACCAGCTCGAAAAGCGCTATGGAGTGCACTTCGTGTACGATTCCACCCTGCCCCTGGATTCGGCTTACGGCGGAAAGGCCCTCGATTCCAGAGGTTTCCGGACCAATCTGCGGCGGCTATTGCAAGGCACCGGTCTGGACTTCGATATACATAAGCGGCAGGTGGTGCTTAAGCGCTTGCCGTCAGCAGTGAAAATATCGCCCGAACAGATGGCCTCTTTGTCTGAAGTGCAGCTGCTTGACTCTGCAAAAGTGGTGGACTGGAGGGAACAGATGATGGACGTGCCCGCTTCCGGGAGCATAGGGCTGAGCCGCCTGGCGGTGCTTCAAGCGCCGGTCCTGTTCGGGGAGAAGGATGTGCTTAAGACGCTCCAGATGCTTCCAGGCGTGCAGGCTGCGTCCGAGGGATTCAGCGGCATCAGCGTCAGGGGCGGATATGCCGACGAAAACCTTATCCTTCTGGACGGAGTTCCGGTGTACAATGCCGACCACTTGCTGGGCCTGTTTTCCGTTTTTCCGGCCGAATCGGTGGGCGGGGTAACCCTTTATAAGGGGAACTTCCCGGCATGTTATGGCGGCCGCACGTCCTCTGTGGTCAGCGTAACGAGCGCCGAAGGCAACGGCACTGCCCTGAGGGGCAGCGTGACGGCGGGCCTGCTGGCAAGCAAACTGCATCTTGACGGTCCGATAGACAGCCTTACGCGCTTTTCCTTCAGCGGGAGAGTTCTCCACACCATGCTTGCCGAGCCGCTTCTGCTGTGCCTGGATTCTTCTTCCAACCTTTGGTTCTACGACCTCAGCGGACGCCTCGACCGCGACCTGTCGCCTTCCGACAAGCTGTCGCTTACGGTCTACAACGGATGTGACCTGTACCGGGATGACAGGAAGGGAGCTGAATTCCAAAGAGAGTACGACCGCAATTTCGCTCCGCTGGACAAATACATCTACACCGACAATCACTATCTGTATGCCTGGGGCAACACTCTTGCGGCTCTTCGGTGGACTCATTCCAAAGAGTTGAATGTCGCTCTGGCATACTCACGTTACGGAATAAGGGACATGAGGGCAGGTACGGTGGATACGGATCTGGAAGGGGATCTGCATTCCAGCACTACCGCTACCCGGGCCGCTTCCGTTCTGCGCGACGTGCATCTGTCCGCCGGCTACAAGACAGAAAACTTGGATCTGGGGGCGCATTACACCCTGCATCTTTTCAGTCCTGGCGGGCGTACACGCCATATTTCGGAGACAGAAAATGGAGCGAGCGTCACCGACAGTCTATTCTGGCTTGTGCGGCCGGAGGCTGCGGTTTCCCACGAGGCTGCGGTGTGGGGAGAGGGTAATATAGGCATAGGAGACCGCTTATCCCTTCATCCCGGACTGCGCATGAGTCTTTTCATGTCCTTCGGGAAGGCATGGTTCATTCCTGAACCCAGATTCAGCGTCCGCTGGAGGCCGTCCGAGGCCTGGCTGGCCGAGGCCGGCTACACACGCATGTCCCAGTGCATGCACCGTATTCCGTCGTTGTTCTCGATTATGCCCGGAGATGAATGGAGACCGATCTCGGCATCCTTGCCTCCTATGACTTCCGATCAGCTTTCTGCCAGTTTGCGCTACTCGGGCATCGAAGGATGGGATTTCTCGGCGGAGGCTTATTACAAGAGCCTGAACGGAGTCGCGGAATACCGCAACAGCTACTCAACGCTTGGCTCCAGCTATGCCATGTGGTCATCCATCGTGGCTTCCGGGCAGGGCCGGGCGTGGGGCACCGAGCTGCTGGCCCGCAAAACCTCCGGCCGCCTCACCGGCTGGCTTGGCTATACCCTTTCCTGGGCGGACCGTCAATTCGCGGACGGCAGTGTGGGCGGGGGCCGGCGCTTCCCGGCTTCTACCGACAGGAGGCACCGTATCAATCTGTGCCTTACATATAATTTCAACGAGCACACCGATCTCACGGCAGCCTGGACTTTTGCTTCCGGGGCTCCCATGACCGTCCCTTCGCACTACGTACGTATATTCAGCGAACCTTCCCAGAATTATTATAAGGAATACCGGGATGTCCTGTATGCTTCGGCGGCTGGCGGCTGGAGGCTTCCCCCTGTGCACCGTGCCGATGTGAGCGTAAATTTCCGGAAGCCGCTGCACCGGGGAGACAGAGTCTGGAGCTTCGGTATCTATAATCTCTATGGCAGCCGTAACGGCGAGATTTATTATTTGACGGCCACGCAGAGCAGCAGTCCCGGAGTTCCGGGATACAGCACTTCCTATCCTGACGGCACTCCGGCTGTTATGAGGAATTCCGTCCTTATGTTCCTGCCTACTGTATCATATACACGCAATTTCTGATGAGACGATATATTTTTCTGCTGATAATGCTGCTGCCGGTGGTCTCGTGCAGCCAGATGATAGTGCCGGAGCCCGCAGGTGCCGACAGGATACTGTGCCTTAATGCGAGACTCTATACGGCTGATACTTTGCATACTGTGTCGGCGTGCTACGGCTGCCGAACTGGCGTAGAGCCTGCGCCGGGGACTGTGGTGGTGTGTTTTGTGAACGGCCTCCGGGTGGATGAAGCGGTGGCCGACTCGCTCGGAGACGCGCAGCTCCGTGCCCGGATTGAGCCGGGCGATATTGTATGCGTTACTGCGGATGCTCCGCTTGCGCCATCCGTCAGCGCCAAAACGGTGGCTCCTCTCCCTCCTGTAATCGGGCATGCCGGTATAGGCTTGATCGAAGGATATCAACAAGTGCGCCTGCAAGTCGCGGACAATTCTCCCGAAGAGGATTATTTTGTCGTGAAGCTATATGAGGATAACGTGGTCTATAACCAGGACGGCGGCGAAGTCGTCCTGCAGGAACGCAGTCCGTCGCTGGTCAGGGGAGAACAAGGACATGTGTTCAGCGACCATGCCTTTGCGGGAGCGGCCAAGACAATGAATATCAGTTGCGACAGTAACAGATATTCTTACCTGTACAAGCCCTATGGCTCTTATGATTATGAAGTTAGCGAGAAACAGCGGTTTGCGCTCGAGACGTCGATGCGCCTGCGTCTGTGCTCCCTGTGCGCCGAGGACTATTGGACGTCATTCCTGCTTTCCGGAGACAGCTGGGACGGATTTGAGAACCCCCTGGACCAGATAGGCAGCGCCATGGTATATCCATGCAACGTCGACGGCGGCGCAGGGCTTGTGGCGGTGCGCAGTTGTGCGGAAGTAGTGCTCCCGTATGCAGAAGTCATCATGGACGGTTCAGGGCGCATCCTGTCCGACCGCTACTTGTTTTGAAACACTTCGAAGAATTCCGGGAAACTCTTAGCCACGCAGGCAGTGTCGTCTATCGTTATGGGACCGTCGGCGCCGAGGGAGGCTACGGCGAGGGCCATAGCCATGCGGTGGTCGTGGCGTGAGGTGTATTGCCCGCCTTTGAGCAGGCGTCCGCCCAGGGAACGGCCGGAAAGACTCTCGCCTTGGACGACAAGGATGTCGCCGTCGGCGTAAGCCTCTACGCCCATCTGCTGCAGCATTTCGATTATTGCCGTGGCCCTGTCGGATTCCTTGCCGGCCAGGCGCCCGAGGCCTCCTATGCGGCTTTCGCCGGCGCAGAATGCGGCCAGGACGGCCACGACGGGGAAGAGGTCGGGTGCGTGGTTGAGGTCGAAGGTGAACGAGTCGAGCGGGGCGCGCCGGACGCATACCGTGCCGCCTTCAAGCTCCGATACTATTGCTCCGGCTTCAACGAGCACGTCGAGTATGGCTATGTCGGCCTGGATGGATTTCATGTCAAGCCCTTCTATCTCGGCGCTTCCCGCGATTGCTCCCACCACAAGGAACGGTGCCGCCGCGCTCCAGTCTTCTTCTATGTCAAGGTCGGCGGCTTTGTAGCCCTGGGCTCCGCGCACCTTGAAAGTGATGCCGGTGCAGCCGCTCCAATCTTCATTTTCAAGCATTTGCGCATCGCCTTCCATCTCGCTGCGGGTGCTGATCCCAAAGTGCCTCAGCACGTCGAGGGTGATGTACATGTAGGGGATGCTCTTGGGATTGCTGACGTGAAGGGTGCTGTCTTTGGCACACAAGGGGAGAGCCATCAGCAGGCCCGAAATGAGCTGCGAGCCGCTCTCGCCGCTTACTTCGGCGTTGCCGGGGATGAGGCTTCCGCGTACCGACAGGGGCACTCTGATTTCGCGTCCGGAGCTCTCGTCGAGGTTGTTCAGCAGCACGCCGAAGGCTGCCATTATGGATGCCGCTTCGTTCATGGGACGGCGAGTGAGTGTGCCGTAGCCTTCCAGTACGAAGGGGGCGCCGTTGATGGCCGATAGAACAGGGATGCAGAGGCGGGAGAGCAGTCCCGATTCACCAACGTTGAGAAGTTGCAGCCCGGGGGCCTGGGCGATCGGCCCTATACCGGTGATTATCAGCGTGCTGCCGTCGGCTTCGACGCTGGCGCCGAGGGAGCGGGCCACTTGCAGCGCGGCCTCGCTGTCTTCGCAGGGGGAGTAGTTGTAGAGGTGCGATGTGCCTTCGGCAAGAGTGGCGGCTATTATGGCGCGCTGGGCGAAGCTCTTCGACGCCGGCATTCTCAGGCCTTTATGGTGGAAGCCGTCTTTGCCCTTGTATATCAATTGCTTGAGCTCTTCGGTGCTTGGCTGGCCGGGGGCGGTGGCTTCTGCGGGTGAGAGCGCTGCGTAGGTGAACGGGGCCCCTCGTTTGAGGCACTCGATGCGGGAGTTGCGGCCTTGCGCGCCCATGCCGAAAGCGATCAGGCGCCCTTGCAAAGAGTCTACATCTTCAAGGATGATGCTGTAGAGCCCTTCGATGCGTGCGGCGTCTTCGGTGGAGTTGCACATGGTGACTATCTTGGCAATGTCGGCGCCGTAGCGGAAGCAGCGGGCGAGGGCCATCTGGAGGCCTTTTTCGTCGGGAGTCTCGGTGAAGTTGTGATATGACCTGATGATGGTGGTGCCCGATTCGTGGCAGAGTTTCTGGAAGCGGCGGCTCCAATCGGAAGGCGCTTCGATCTCGAGGTCTGCAAAGCGTGCTCCCGCCTGTATGGCGACGGTAAGGCGGTGCTCGGCGTCGGCCTGGCCGGCCGTAAGCCGCCCTGACGCCTCCTGTTCGTAAGGGCCAAAGTCAGTGCCAGGGCGGTTTCCGTCCGGCTCAGCAGAGCGGCAGGTTGCAACCAGGGGAATATCCGTCTGTCCGAACAAGTCTTCTATCTCGCTGTCAGTCAGCGGACAAAGATCAAGGCGTATTTCCGCCATCTCAAGATTGGGCAGTATTTCGAGTATTTCGTCGTACGATTTGTGTTGCAGGCTTGTGCAGATCATAGCAATTAGTGTTTTGCTTACGAATATACGCCAAAAATTGGATAATTCCGATAAATTGGATAACTTTGCAACCCTCAAGCCTTTGCCCGAGTGGCGGAATGGTAGACGCGATGGACTCAAAATCCATTGTCCCTTAAAGACGTGTGGGTTCGATTCCCACCTCGGGCACGAGCAAGGCAAAAACCGTTCGTACTTTTTCGTTTTTCCGAAATATGCGAACGGTTTCTCTTTTGCTGACGCCCTACTCTGGCCTTGCTCGCGCCCGCCGGGCGCTACTACGTTACCCCACCCCCAAACCCCCGCCCTCGGGGCGGTGGCTTAGTCGGCGCAAGCGCCTCCGATATCTTGTTGATGCAACCTGCCGTTCTAGTTCGCTCTGGGTCGACATAGCGGGATCGCCGAAAGGGCATTTTGATTCCGGACGGAATCCATTGTTAGTGTATAGCACCGCTAAGAGCCAAACGGTTCATTCAGATGGGCGGCAGATATTCTTCCCTCTTCTGATGTTCTCTTCAACCTCTTCTTCAGTCAGAACAGTTCCAAGGTATTTGTAAAGCTTTTCGTCATTCCAACCGAACTTTTCTTTTAGCTCTTCAGTGAGTTGATTGATAAATTCTGTATCATCATCGTTATTATCCTCGTAATTCTCTTTGGTCAAAAGAGTTTCCAAAGGGCGGATGATTTCCTTTTCTTCATCAGAGAGATTCTTAGATTTCAATGTATTATCCATCTTGTGGCGCCATAGTTCACATAACTCCCCTGCAGATAGTGTGCTTAGTTTTTTCTGTAATTCACACGGAGTAAGTGAAACCAATTCTTCTCTGATGTCTGTGCGATTCTGTCCACAGCTGGCAACCAAAACAAAGAAGCAGGCTAATAATGACAATTGCAAGAAGGATTTCATATCTATTTGTCTCTTTATTGTTCTTCGATTTCTTTTAGAGCCTCTGAATCATACAGGGCTTTGGCATTATCCTTTGTGACCACGCCTCGGAATAGCCCATACGGCGGTAGTATTCATACCCCCGGTCAATAGCCTTCTCCGGGTCCTGAATCTCATCTATCCTCTCGCTTGCCACCTGAGCCATCCATTGTTTGAAAGGTTCTGCCTTTGGGGAGGGGATAGACTGGATTAATCGAAATAGTTGTTCCTGGTCTGCGACGTCAGTTTGCCGCTTTTTTCCGTCTTGTGCGACCATTTTGAAAGTGTTACAATTTGTAACGGTTTCATTTCCTTCGTCCTTCAGACGCTTTTTAAGGACACGCCAGTATAATGCAGGATCTTTACTGTCTGTTAGGACAGTTATAACATCAATAATCGAAAAATACCATTTCTCCTCTTCCTCGCTCCACGCGGTTCTAATCTTTCTTTCTCCGAATAGCTGGAGAGCTTCCTTCGTACTCATATAAAACCATTTTCCACAAATATAGCTGAGAATACCAGAAAATCCAAACTTGTAATCGTTGGGATTTGTTGATTATTCTTCTAATGGATTCTGGGCCCGGCAGAATCTCATGAACCTCACATAATCTTTCCACTCTCTCTAGCAAAAGGTTCGAGAAGTGTTCTGTCTTCGTATGCCTGAGGCGGGACGCTATTGCTGCGCAGCAGCTCCTGTTATCCCACGGCACCCCAGGGGTGGGCTGAGATTAGTTTGGCCGTAAAATGTAAGTAGCTGTCGCTTAGTGGTTTACGTAATAGCACCTGGTAAAAAATGACCAGGTCAGTATATGTAACCACTTATTAATCAATTAGTGCCATTTCACGATCACTCTGCGACCCCTCACACTGTCGTCGCTACGTGACTCCGAAGCTATTTTGCTGCCGGCCGGGCCCGGAGTTGGCGTATTTGGGGCCAGAGCGGCTTTTCCATCATTCATCGTCAGTTATGCCCAGACTTGGTCTGCCTCCTCTTCCGTGTTCGTGGCGCCGTTGACATATTCTTACTGAGAAGTTTGTTTATAGTCGTACAAAAATGCCCGTTATCTGGCACATTATTATTATCTTTGTTCTCCAATCATGGAACGCAGTTAATTGTTGACGAAAGCTTGATATGAAACACCGACTAATATCTTTACCGCTGTTTGTGTTGGTCTCCCTGTTGCTGAGTTCATCAGTTTCCAAGGCCCAGCAATTGGACGCTTCTTGGGATCTTCCGGCGGAAAAACAAACTGTCCAGAGAATAGGAGATGATGTCCAGGACTTCGAGATAGGCTTGGGCGTTGGTTTCGCTACTCCTCTGAAAATTGGATATGGGATTAAGTTTGATGCCGAGGCCCGGTACAATATTGTTGGAACACCTTGGGACCTTGGACTACAATACTCCGCTCTTGGTGTAAGCAGCCCAAAGTACGGCGTGAAACTGAATTCCGGTGCGATGTACAGTGCTCATGTAGATTATAATTGGCGTAACTGGAACAATATTGCACCTTTCGCAGGGCTCGGAGCCGGATATTACAACGGTGAATACTTAAACCCGAGTAACGCTTTAGGGCATGATGGAATCACCGTCAAGGCTAGTAACGCGTTCATATCATTCCGTGGCGGTTGCGAATTCTGGGACCATCTGCGCATCACAGCAGAGTACCGGCTGCTCTTTGGCGGGACTCCGTCCGTACTTTCAATCAGCGTGGGCTGGGCCTTCTTCGGCGGGCACAAAAAGTAAGCTTGCCCGCACCAGCCGGGCCAGAAATTTGTTATATTGGGCCGGGGGAGGCGGTTTTGCTATCTCCTGGGCCCGGAAATGACATTTTGGGGCCCAAACAATGCTACTGGAGAAAATTGCATTAACAAAACTGCGGGTAATCCGTCTTACAGATGTGCCGCTTGAGAGCGCGCTGTAGCGGCAGGTTATTTAACGGATTGATTATGAAGCGTTTTTTACTGCTATTATGCATTATGATTCCTTGTATGTCCTGCATGGGGACTCAAGGTAAGGCGGCAAGCAAGCCCCGTATTTCCACAACTATTTCCGAGTGCCGTCAATACGAAGGCGCAGATTATCTGAAGCTGGGGCGCTTTGCGACAGGAGCCATAAAAGGTGTCGTGCGTGTGGCCGGCATAGACGATCCCGATGCCAGGGAGGCTGTCGGCCTGTTGAGCGACATCCGTGGCCTTACTGTCTTTAGTTACGATGATTGCTCAGAGGCAGACAAGGCCAGCATAAACCTCAAGCTGACAAATGCCCTGTCAGATTCGGAAGTTCTGTTGGAAGTCAGCGACTCCGGAGAGAAGGTAAAAATCTATGGCTCCTATGACGAGCGTTCCGACAAAGTCAGTGACTTCGTTATATTTGCTCCGTCGGAATCTGCGTTGATCTGCATAAAGGGTTCCGTTTCGATGGAAACCATAGCCAAGATTGCATCCGATGACTGAGTCGCTGTTCCATAAAGATTATCTGCCGCTTGCCGAAACACTTTACCGGATTGCCTATTATATGCTGGAATCCGGGGTGGAGGCCGAAGATGCCGTACAGGAGTTGTATCTTAAGCTGTGGGAATCCAGGGACAGCCTCGACGGGATCAGGCTTCCGAAGGCCTACGCCATCAGGCTGCTGAAGAATATTTGTATAGACAGGATAAGGAAGGCTGGGCACGAGAGCTTCCCCGAAGAACTTCCCCAGACCGGATTCTCTCCGGCTCCTGATGATACCTTCGATGCCAAGACACGTCTTAACAAGGTCCTGGAGGCTGTCAAGGCCTTGCCCGACCGGCAGCGTAAAGTGCTCATCCTGCGGACCGTCGATGGCTTGTCTTACGAGCAGATAGCCGAGCGGACCGGAATGAATTATCTCACCTGCCGCGTACTGCTTTCGCAGGCCCGGACAAAAATAAAACACGTAGTATGAAAAGGATACAAGACATAGAAAAACTGCAGGAGGAAGACCTGGAAATGGCTGCTCTCGGCGAGGATATTACGATTCCCGCCGGTCTGGAAGAGCGCCTCAAGGCCGCGATTGCCGCAAAAGAGGCCGTTAAGCCCAAGGCCGAACCGGTGCGGTGGATACCTTATGCTGCCCTCGCAGTTGCTGCAGGATTTGCCGCAGTGGCCATAATTCGACACAATGGATCCGGCAAGCTTCAAGATACTTTCGACGATCCCTATCTTGCATACGCCCAGGTTGAGGCGACATTCCAAAAAATATCGGACAAAATGGCCATCGGAGTGGACATGGCTGCCAAAGCGGAGCAGACCGCCGAGAAGCCGATGGAAATAATCAATAAAATCAAATAATCATGAAACGTATAGCCATAATTGCAGCACTGCTGCTCGCAAGCATATTCTCCTTTGCCCAGACAGGTAAAAGCATTTATCAAAAATATTCCGATGCCGAAGGTGTCAGCGCCGTGTACATTTCACCGGCCATGTTCAGGCTCATCGGCAAGATTCCCGACCTTCATGTCGAGGGTGAAGACGTCAACCTCGCTCCGATAATCCAGTCGCTTTCAGGCCTTTACCTGATCGACAGCGAGAACCCCGCCATCAACGCCGAACTCAAAGCCGAGGCCGCTAAGTTTGTCAATGCCGGCCGGTACGAGCTCCTGCTCGAGGCCAAGGACTCGGGCGAAGTAGTAAGAATGTACACGGTTGGCACCGAGAAGATAGTCAACGGCTTTGTGATGATTGCCGATGAAGGGGACGAATCTACATTCATCTACCTTGACGGCAAGATGAACCGCGAAGACCTTGAGACCCTCATCGCAGAAAAGATGAAGCAAGCCGAGCCTTAGATCCGGCGTTTTCACTATCTTCGCACTATGGATTCGATATTGCCATTCCAGCACACAAACAGACCGGGGTTCTGGTTCGGACTCGTGGATTTCTGCACTTTTGGACTGTTCTTCCTGTTTTATATGCCTCTGAGCGGCCTGCAGGATGAACTGGACTACATCCTGGGGCGGAAAACACAGCGCTACGGAGTGGCGTATCTTCTGGGCATTCCCACGGCATTCATTTACACGCTTGTCTGGATGGCCAGGATCGCAGAGGAACTGAAAGCCAAGGCAATCGAGCTTGGAATCGAGGGCCCGTATACATCCTGGTGGCACATGTTCGGCTGGAATACTTTCGGCGTTTTGCTGCTCGGCCCCGCCGTCGCCACTGATCGTTTCTTCGACACGTTGAATAAAATAGAGCGAAAGTTAAACTCTGAATAGCTATGATTCTTACTACCACCCCTGCCATCGAGGGCAGGACAATCACCGAGTACAAAGGTGTCGTTTTCGGAGAGGTTATCTCCGGCGTTAATTTCCTTAAAGACTTTGCCGCCAGCATCCGTAACCTGGTGGGCGGCAGGAGCGGTTCGTACGAAGAAGAACTCATCGCCGCCCGCTCACAGGCCATGCAGGAGATGTCGGACAGGGCGTGCAGGCTTGGTGCAGATGCTGTGGTGGGGATCGACATCGATTATGAAGTTCTCGGCGAGAACAACGGTATGTTGATGGTAACCGCGTCAGGCACTGCAGTCAAACTGGGCTGATTGTATTAAGATGCGTTCGGGCACAGTAAAAGTGGTTGTCGCGCCGGATTCGTTCAAGGACTGCCTTCCCGCCGGCGAGGTCTGCCGCATCATCGCTGACCGTATTGCCTTGCATCATCCGGACTGGACAGTGGCGGCGTGCCCCCTGTCGGACGGCGGGGAAGGCTTTGCCCGGATACTCACGGATCATCTTGGCGGAGAGCTCGTTCCGGTGGATGTTACCGGCCCCCTTGGGGAGTCGGTAACTGCTTTTTATGGAAGATACGGAGATACTGCCATTATGGACGTGGCCTCGGCTTGCGGGCTTCAGCTCGTGCCCCCCTCCAGGCGTAATCCCCTCCGGACTACCAGCCGCGGCGTAGGGGAGATGATTCTTTGTGCCTCCAAAGACGGTTGCCGCAAGCTGATAATAGGCCTTGGAGGATCTTCTACCTGCGATGGGGGCGAGGGCATGATGTCGGTCCGTGGCCTGCGCGAACTCTCCGGAACCATAGAGATTGAAGCCTACTGTGATGTTGTCAATCCCTTCCTCGGACTTGATGGAGCGGCACGCGTATTCGGGCCCCAGAAAGGTGCTGACCCGGCGATGGTGGAGGCTCTTGAAAGCAGGATGCAAGAGCGCGCGGAGGTCATTTTGAGGGAAACAGGGAAAGATATCTCCGCTACGCCCGGCGCCGGTGCAGCAGGAGGACTTGCCGGTGCGCTGACGGCTTATTTTGGCGCCCGCATCCTGTCAGGAGTGGATTCTTTTCTGGATTGTATAGGGTATGATGCCCTGGTGGAGGATGCCAATCTTGTAATAACTGGAGAGGGCCGGTCGGATGCACAGACACTTATGGGAAAAGTGCCCTATGGTGTGCTTAATCGCACCCCGGCAGGCATTCCCGTCGTCCTGCTTTCAGGAGCGGTCGAAAACCGGGATGCTCTTCTTGATGCAGGGTTTGCCGATGCGATAGGGGCGACTCCCTCTTCTGAACCCCTCTATGAGGCCTTGCGCCCGGGCAATGCTGCCCGAAATATCAGCGCCGCCGTTGATTCTTTTCTTTGCTGCGCTTATCCTGAATCTCTTTTAACTGGGGCACATCGATGAGCTTCCAGCCTTTTTCACGACAAGGGGACGCACGCCCTCCGCTTGACCGGGCTCCAGTTCGAACTTGCATTTTGCCATCTTCTCCTTGGACGTTTCTCCGGGGAAGCCGAGCTTGACGATGGAAGCAAAGAGAATAAGCTCCCATGGTGGTATTGCCTTCTTCGTCCAGGGTGGATATCAGGAGTGTGGGCATAGGGAAAAAGGCGCTCGTCTGGTAGAAATTGTCTACAATGCGCAGATCTTTGAATGAACTTGCCATAGCGTCTTAGTGTTAAGGATATTCAAAGGATCGATTATCTAATCCCGTACTTGCGGAGTATTCTCTTGACGGGTTTTTCTATCGACTTGGCCCAAAGGGTGTAACCGTAATTGTCGGGATGAACTCCGTCAACAGTGGCTTCGTGGCTCTGGGGGCAGGCGTCGGGAGTGATGAAATAGACGTCTTTATACTTTTTGCGCCCTTCGGGGGTGGATTTGATTTCCTTGAAAATGAGTGAGGCCATGTCCATCTTGGCTTGCTCCTTTTCGTCCTCGGCGGTGTTGAAATTGCGCCTTTCCCTGTAGATGGTTTGCTGGAAAATCATAGGCTTGCCCGGATGCGCTGCAATCATACGGTCGATAAACGGCACGAGGCGCTCGCGTATCATATCCGCCTTGGGATTGGAGAAAGAATCGAAGACGAAAGCGTCAGCGTCGACATCCACCAGTACGTCGCAGAAATAATCCTGGAGCATGCAGCGGCCGCTGCATCCAAGGGAGAGCATCTGCAGCCCTGTGGCGCGGGAGAACTGGGCCGGGTAGGTCATTCCGGAGCGGGATGTGCTTGAGCCATGAGTATAACTGGAGCCCCAGATGGCGATTCGGTGCCTGAACGGATTGGGAACGCTCTCAAGAGCGGCCCCTTGCTCTACTCCCACCTTTATGGAATACTCCTCGCTGTAGGCGGGAAAATACAGCAGAAATTCATGCTCGCTCCCGTCCATGCCGGAAATAAGCTTCAGCGGCTCCGAAGGATTCTTGCGGGGACTTACTCCCGACGAAGCCCAAATCCATTTGCCATCCTGCTTAACGTACAAATCGTATCCGCGAGCGGAGATGATGTTGGTGTTGACAGGGTCGTCCATCTCGCCGTACACGGTGCATACGCTGATGCTGCGTGAATCGGTCTTGAATGCGCAGGCCATTCCGGAACTCATGCGCACCAGCTGATTCTCCCTCTTGGTGAAGCCCTTGTAGATCGTGGTATCCACCCGGTGATAAGGATTGGAAGTTTTGCCGGGCATGAGTTTCCCGACAATGGTAAGCTCAGTAGCTTCCGTATAAACATAACTCTGCGCCGATGCGGCAGCTGATACAGCAAGAAGAATGAAAAAAATGAAGCGTTTCATGCCTGAATCAATATTATGACTTTGCGAATTTACACATTTTATGCGAAACGCCCTCGTTTTTCTTTTGCGGACCATAACATTGGAGCATAACGGAAAAACTTTATATTTGTAAGTTAGATTAGAAACCCTGTAATGGCTTTTCCTGGCAAAATACGGCAGTTTTTCCGTGGCGAGTTCGGCACCGGGCTCGGAATCATAATCATAGCCGCCTTGTTGGTGGAAATGATATCCATTGTGCAGTACAATAAACTAAGCTCATTGTTCTACCACGACATGAATGTCCGCTCCCGCATCGTGCTTGGCAGTATGGCCGATAACATAAGCCATACGCTGGAACTCGCCGAGACCACCATGAGGGAAAACGAATGGGAGATCCGGCACTACCTGCCATATCCTGATTCGATGTTCAATGCCATCGTGCGGCTTATCGACGACAACCGGCATGTGGTGGGAGGATGCATTGGTTTCGTGCCTGATTACTACCGTTCCAAAGGGCGGCTCTTTGAGCCATACGTGGCCAAAACCGGCGATAATGGCTATAGAATGGAGCAGATTGCGGGCGAGGATCACGATTATACCCAGACCCCGGCATTCCGCAAGGTGCTGGAGACTGGGCGTCAATTATGGTCGGATCCTTATATGTACGGTGCCGACGAGCCCATGAGCCTCACCACGTATTCCTATCCCATTTCAGACGAGACGGGGAAGATTGTGGCTGTTTGCGGCTTGGATATGGATCTCTCGTGGTTAGGGGACACGCTTAATGCACGTCAGCCGTATCCGGATTCATTTGCCTTCATGCTTAACGACGAGGGTGACCTTGTGGCTTCGCCTCCCCTGAGCCGGGCTTCCGCAGAGTTAGTGAACCAAGTGGCGGACGTGGTGAACGGCAAGTGCCCTCCATTGGACGAAAAGAAGATAACCGTCCGCCAGACAAGGATGAGACGGGCTCCATACTGGACTTTGGTCCAGGTCTATCCGACCGCCGAGGTGTTCGCGCCCCTGCAGAAACTGCGCAGGGAGCAGATCCTTTGGATTCTTTCCGGCCTTTTGATCATGTTCTTTATGATAGAGCGTTTCGCACATAAAGAGCGTCAGTTGCGCGCGGTCAACATGGAGCAGGCGCGTCTTGGAGGCGAGCTTGCCGTAGCCAAGAGGATACAGATGGAGATGCTGCCCGAAACCTTCCCTCCGTATCCCGAGCGAAAAGACCTTGACATATACGGGCACCTGGTGCCGGCACTCGAGGTGGGAGGCGACCTTTTCGACTTCTTCATCAGGGACGAAAAACTCTTCTTCTGCATAGGGGACGTGAGCGGCAAGGGCGTACCTTCCGCAATGCTTATGTCGGTGATGCATTCTCTGTTCAGGATGGTATCCGAGAGCGAAGACAGCCCCAGCCGTATCATGCAGGCCCTCAACAAACAGTTGTGCAGGGATAACGATGCCAATATGTTCGTTACCTTCTTCAGCGGGGTTCTGGACCTCAAATCGGGCAAACTGCGCTTTTGCAATGCCGGTCACGACCGCCCTCTGGTGGTCGGCGATACTGTTGAGGAACTGAAAGCCGTGTCCAACCTTCCTCTGGGAGTGTTCGACACTACCGAATTCGACGAGCAGGAATGCCTCTTGCGCTCCGGTACGGGCATAGTGCTTTATACCGACGGCCTGACCGAGGCCAAGGATACCCAGAGGCAGCAGTTTACCCTCTCAAGGGTGAAAGAAGTTGTTTCGAACTGCCTCGATGTGAGCGCGGAGCAATTGGTGAGCGCTCTTGAAAATGAAGTCGGCAACTTCACCAAGGGCGCGCCGCAAAGCGATGACATGACCCTGCTGACTATACGCTATATGCGTGAAGATGAGGGCGTTGCCTTGAGAGAAAAGATTACCCTCACCACTGACGTCAAGGATGTGGAGCGCTTGGGCGTGTTCATAAAGTCGGTTTGCGAGCGCATTTCGGCTGATGCCAAGACAGCTGCACGCTTGAGGCTTGGGCTCGAGGAAATAGTTGTGAATGTAATGTCCTATGCCTACCCTGAGGGCCAGGATGGGTATGTAGATATAGAGGCTTGCTCCGACGGAAAGGAGCTTACCCTTACGGTCAGCGATGGAGGCATTGAGTTCGATCCTACCGCCGTGGCGGCTCCTGATACTGACCTGGCCGCCGAAGATCGCGATCAGGGCGGCCTTGGAATATTACTTGCACGCAGCATGATGGATTATGTGGGATATGAGCGTGCGGGAGACAAAAATGTATTAACACTTAAGAAATCATTGATATGAAAACAAGCATTCAGGAAATTGACGGCAAGCTGGTGGCGTTCCTGTCCGGGGAACTGGATACAGCGGCAGCGGCCGAGGTTGAAGCTGATCTCCGTCCCCTTCTGGGAAGTGAGGGCCGCGACGTAGTCATTGACTGCACCGAGCTCGAATACATCGCGTCCAGCGGCCTTCGCATACTTCTGGGCATACTCAAGAAGGTTAAGGCCGATGGGGGCCGTGTGGTGCTTAAAAACGTCAACGAGGTAATCCGTGACGTGTTTGAACTTACGGGATTTATCAAGTTATTTGAGTTCGAATGAAACGCCTTTTGTGGGTTGCTTTGCTGCTTATCGCCGGGAGCGGCCTTAAGGCGCAAGATTATAAGCTTGTCGTAGACGCCGACCTTCTCACCCGCGGCGAGTTGCGTATAGGTGGACTTGCCACCGAAGATGATGATATTGCAGATAACGCAAGTTTTATCCTTGAACGCTCCCGGCTCGGGATTTCGTACGAGAGGCCTTCGCTCCAGACAAAGCTGACCGCTCAGCACGCCACTACTTGGGGGAGCGCTCAGAACGTGTCATTCAACGTCTACGAGGCGTGGGCCAAGCTCTTTACGAAAAGTGGATTATTCGCCCAGTTCGGACGTCAGAACCTCTCGTACGACGACCAGCGAATCTTCGGTTCCGATGAATGGTCCATGACTGGCCTTTCGCACGATGCGCTCAAGCTTGGTTACGAGGGCCATGGGCACAAGATCCATCTGGTAGGGGCGTACAACCAGAATCTGGCCAATATGTCCGGGGGTACCTATTTTACGGGCGGCCTTCAGCCATATAAGTCGATGGAGGCCCTTTGGTATCACTATGACGTTCCGAATACCGGCCTGGGTGCCTCCCTGCTGTTCATGAATGCAGGAATGCAGGGCAAAGACAATAATGAAGTCGAGCATACTTTCTATCAGCAGATTGCCGGCGTGTACGTGTCTTACCGTCCCAAGAAATGGTCGGCAGAGGCCGCTTACTATCATCAGATGGGTAAAGACGAGACGGGAATTCCTATCGACGCCTGGATGGCGAGTGCCAAATTCGCCTTCAATCCGGGTGAGCACTGGTCTGTTTACGGAGGATACGACTTCCTTAGCGGCGACCATAGTTTTGCCACTCCCCCCAAGGGCTCCATAGGCCTTACGCGCCACGAAACCATACGCGGATTCAGCTCTTTGTACGGTTCGCACAATAAGTTCTACGGCGCAATGGACTTTTTCTACGTCACCACGTATGTGAACGGATTTACCCCCGGACTGCAGAATGCATATGTCGGCGGTAAATGGATGCCCGGGAAGAAGGTCGCCGTGGATGTTTCTTACCACTTCCTCGCTACTGCCACCAAACTCTACAACGCCAAGATGCCCCTTGGACATGAGGTGGAGCTGAAAGCATCGTATAAATTCTTCAACGACTGCTCGATAAGTGCCGGTTATTCATTCATGAAAGGCACCGACACCATGGTGGTCCTAAAGAGGGCTTCCAGCCAAGGTGACCTGCACTGGGCCTGGCTGATGCTCATCATCAACCCCACGATATTCAGCAAGGCCTGGTAAGCAGGCCTTTTTTTGCTTACTGCGTCAGCATCAGGGTGCGGAAGCAGTCGATATCTTCCTGGCTTACGCCGATTGAGAGGAGGTAGTTCTGTGCCCCCTGGCCTATGCTGCCTTCGTCGCCCGCAAGGCTGCGCAGGTAGCTTGCAGTGGGCTCGCAGGCCCATTTGGTGCGGTCGTTGGCAAAAATCAAATTGTCTTCGGAATATGCTATGCTCCAGCCTCTGGGGGCAAAGTAGGTGAGCTCGAACTCTTTGGAAATGTCGCCTTCCGCAACTCCAAGCACTCCAAGCAGAAGAATCGTAAGCGTGCCTGTGCGGTCACGCCCGAGGGAGCAGTGGTAGTACACCGGCTTGTCTTCCTTGACGCAGTTCAGGATGAAGTCGAAGCACTGCTTGGTTTTGGCCGCATCGTCGATGAGCATGGTGGGGCCGCCCTGTTCGATGACGGGGGCGCAGAATTTCAGGCCCTGTACCGCAGGGGCTGAAAGTACGTCAGAGTGGCCGCGGAGGTCAAGCTGGGCCTTGATTCCTTCCTGGAGCACTTCCTTGCCGCCGAGTTTGCTAAGGGTCCATTTTTCCATGCGGCCGCCGCGGTAAATCTTGCGGTATTTAACGGTCTTTCCGTCGGTGGTGGTCCATCCGCCAAGGTCCCTGGCGTTGCGGCAATTGTCTTTGAACCATACCTGGTGAAGGTGCCCTGTAGTGCAGAAGCTGCCTTCAGTGAGTACTTTACCACTCTTTTGGGAACTAACCTTGAAAGTATATCCGGTGTTGGGAAGCAGGTTCGTGAATGACACGCAGCTGCTGCCCCTCTTGAGGATTTCCGTGCGCTCCGCGCAGGGCTCTTTGAGCTCGAAAACCAGCTTTCCGGCGCCGGGCTCGGCATCCCAGCAAATGCAGTAAACCGGAGGAAGGTCGGAGTCGGGCTCCTCGGTGCAGGATTCGTTGTACCCGCCGTAGTAGTCGAATATTTTGGTAAATGAATAATCGGTGTCGGGGTAGGAGACTTCCGTCAGGAACTTTTCGACATTTACGTTAGTTGCCAGCACCGTGTCGGCGTCGTGGATTTCCGGGATGTCCTTCCGGCTGTCGTTCTCGGATGCTTTGGGAGCGCAGAAGGTCAGCGCCGGGAGGATCAAAAGAAGGGACAATAGTTTCTTGCTCATATTACAAATGTAGGCTTAAAAACTCAAGTAGCGAATGTAATTTGAAAAAAAATGCCGATTTTTGAAGAAAACATGGCCAGAATATGAAAAAACTCTTCTTTGCTCTTCTTGCTATCCTATGCTTTATGCCCGGGCGGGCACAGAACATTAGTTACGGCACTTCCCATCCTCTCAGGCAGCCTGTTCCAATAATACTCGATACCGACTTTGGCAGCTGTACCGACGATTTGTTTTCCATAGTGATGCTCTATCACTACATCGAGGACGGGCTGGTGGACCTGAAAGGAGTCATTGTTGACAGGGAAGGGGACAGGAATGCTGTCCTAGTGGATATTTTCAACCTGTACTATGGCCATCCCGACATACCCATCGCACTGGAGCATAATGGCGTAAAAGATCCGTACGATTTTATTCCCTACAGCCGTCTGGTCGATTTCAAAAAGCCCGGCGGCGACTGGCTGTATCCGCGTTCCATCGATCCGGCCAAACTGCCGGAAGGCTATAAATTCTACCGTAAACTGCTCTCGGAGGCAGAGGACCATTCGGTGGTTGTGGTGGCAATTGGAATGATGACGTGTCTCTCTCAGCTCTTTGAGTCGGGCCCCGACGAATTCTCCCCGCTTGACGGAACGGAACTTTTCGGCCTCAAAGTCAAGGCTGTTTATGTGCAGGCCGGCCACTTTGACGGGAACGACAACCTGAGCGGCTACAACATGCGCACCGCTTCCGCCGCGGCGGCCGTTTTCTACGACAAGCTGCCTCGAAACGTTGACCTGGTGCTGTCTCCTACCAACGTGGGCGAAATGATGGACTATACCTCCAAGGATATACTAACCGACCTGTCCTACACCAACCTCAATCCCATAAAGACTGTCTATACCCAATTCGATTGCGAGGTGGGACAGCGTATGTGGGACACCAACTGCGTGGTCAATGCGGTGCTGGGCGACGGAGAATACAACCTCTCCCCGCGTGGATGGGTGCGCTATGTCGACCGGGGTGAGGCATCGCAGATGATTTTTACTCCCGATCCGGAGGGGAACGCCCGCTATCAGCTGCCGGGCGACACCTATTTTGCCGAAGAAAAGGTGATGGATATCCGGCGTCATACCCGTATGAACCGCTATCCCTCCGCCTGCTCCATCGAGGCCCCTCAGCCTCAGCTTACCGGGCCCGATGCGGTGGAATGGGCAGGAGAGCGCCTGGACCAACTGAAGGACAAGTATCTTGGCGCCGCCGGTAACACCCTTGACCCCAACGAGGTAAGGGCGCTGTTCCGTCCGCTTGGCTATACCGGTACCAACGCCTCCGATTTTGATGCCGCAGGGCAACTCCTCTACGATTATATCTTTTCGCACATGATACAAAAGGCCCTTCGTGAGGGCAAGAGCGACATGGTGATTGTCATGGGCCCGCCATCTTCGGGTAAATCGACCGCCGTGCGCCATCTGGACCTTAAAAATGCCGGACTTATTTGCGACGGAGTGCCTTCGGGCGAGGGGGCCATTGGCGCAATTATCCGCAGAGCACGGGAGCAGGGGATGGATAAAATCACCGTCGTACCCGTTTACAACGATATCCAGACCTGTCTGAAAAACAGTCTGAGCCAGGGCCGTATTACTAACCGGTACAACAGCCTGGGAGACTTGGTAAGGGCTTACCGCGCCAACGAGGGCCAATTGGATGGCCTTCACCGCGAGTTCCCCGATGTGGATATACGCCCGGTGGATTGTACCCGTAACCAGGGTCCGCGCCCGGTGAGCTATGCCAAGGCGCAGAAGTGGAATTACAAAGTGAGCACCGCCGATATCGACGGCCTGCTTTCCACGTTATTGTCGGCTGTTAATAACGGCGAGATAGGGATGGGGGCGCTTCGTGCCGCCGCAGGCGACTTATACTCCATCCCCGGCATCGGAGCCAAGGGCAAAGCCACTGCAGATGCTATCAACGGGCGTATTGACGAGATACTCAAAGAGTACGTCCAGCGCTAAGCTTAATTGTATGTGAAAGAATATTCCTGGCTGATGGCGTACTGGCCGCCAATAGCTATTTGGACGTAAAATTTACATGTTGCACTTCCGTTGATGTGCAACTCGGAATAAGGCATGAACAGTTGTACGTCGTTGTAGGAAGTGTTGTCGTATCCTGGAGTAAAATTGGTACAAACGCACACCTGGCCGTCCAGAGCGCGGTACTGGTAATTGTAGTCCATCAGCTTCTGGCCGTCCGCGAAAAAGAAGTAAGCCCCGCATTCCCCGGTACGTCCGCGCATGTTGTAAGTCTCGAAATCGAAATGTATCCGCATGCCTTTCACCAGGCCGGAAAATTTGTTGTGTTCTACCCAGACATTTTTGACCACTGCCGTGCAGGACGGCTGGCTTACCCTTACCGTAGTTGTCTTGCCTCCGGCTTCGACGGTTATGGTCGCCTTCCTTTCATAGCCGGTAGTATGGGCACTGGTACGTAAAAGTATAGCCGCATCGGTCTTGGTGTTGATCTCGCACCAGTAGGAGTCGGAAGTGGCAGTATAGTCACCTATCTTGGTGTCGCTTACCATCTTGCCGGTTTTTGTCCGGACAGGATATACCGTGTCGCCTCCATTGGCCGGCACGGTAAAGACTTTGCCGGTATTGTAGCCGTTGACGGTCAGGGGAAGTTCACGGTCGGCTTCGCTTGAGAAATTCCTGAAAACTCCGGTGCGGCCAGACATCGCATCCAAGCAGGTCTCCATGGCATTTTGATTCCGATTCTGTTCGTCGTAAAAAACAATTTTAATGCCTGAGGCCTTGTCGCTATAATCTCCAAGACACCCGTTTAAAGCCAAAAAAATGTTCTTATTGTTGTCGTCGCAGTCCGTTCCGTAGTATAGATGGAATCCTAATTTCCCCTCAAGCGTTGCAAAGGAACTGAATTGAAACGAATATGTGATGGTTTTTGATCTAGCTTTGGTTGCAGAGACGGTGACCGTCTGATTATCATAAATTACAATACTTCCTGTTCCGTCCGTGTACTCTTCAGATTCGCCCATTTTTATACTGTCGAACAAAAAAGTATAAACGGCTTTCTGCGCATGTGCGCAAACGCTCCCCGCCAGCAAGGCGGCTACTGCGATAATCTTGACAAAAACTTTCATGACAACAAAGCGGTGTTGTTTGCAAAAATAGTTCATTTATTTGATTATTCTGAAAAAATACTTTCCTTTGTAATTACTAGTTAAGTGTTAACATTTTAGAAGGTTTATTTATGACACAGAATTTCCAGTTCTGTTACACCGCCCCGTCCCTGAAGGTCGTCACGGTATCGCTGAGAAAATCGCTTCTGGAGGACTCCCAGATAGCGCCGGTACATGAAGAAGATTTCGGCGAGTTTTAGTTTTTCCGTATGCCTATGAAACGTATTTACCAGTTTATTGCGGCAATTTGTGCCGCTGCTGTGCTAGTTCCTTGCTGCCAGCGTGAGGCTGAGGAAGTTAACGACAAGGAGAAAGCGCCACAGGAAGTGTTCAAGGTGCACTTCGTTACCGACGAAATAAAGACCAAGACGGTGTTCGGAACCCCTGTACATACGAGTGGGGGCGATGATTATCCTACCCGTTGGTCGGGGAATCAGGAAAAGATAGCCGTATCGCTCAATCTTGTCAATTACAAGTCGGCAAATGTTATAGCCTCCGAGGACGGAAGGTCGGCGCAGTTCGACGCTGATTTTTCATCTTCCGAGGCGGAGGAGCCATATGTGTTCTACGCCCTCAGCCCGTTGAGCGCTTGTGTCGGCGCCACTGTAAATCACGGTGGTTTCCATCTGAATATTCCTACCGAGCAGACTCTGCTTGCCTCCTCATGCGACGAGGGAGCCCAACTGATTGCATCTATCAAGGAAGTGGCGACAAAAGAGGAGTTCGCTTCCGTAGAGATGCTTTTCGAGCATGTGACGGCATATGGTAAGCTTACTCTGTCCAATATGGCTCTGAGTTCCGATGAAGCCATTCAGTCGATTGACTTGACCGCAAGTACTTCTTTTGCCGGACAGTTCTATTACAATTTTGCTCAGGACGTTTTGGAAGCAAGTGCAGCATCGCGCACGGTCACCATCAAACCCGACAATCTGCAGGTGGTATCGGAGGGGAGTCCAGCAGTATGCAGCATATCGGATATCTGGTTTGCTTGCTCTCCATGCGACCTGGGCGGCGGCACCATAAAGGTCGTTGTCAATACCAACAAGGGGAAGCTCACGCGGGAAGTCAGCATTCCTCAAGAAAAGCTTTCTTTCAGCGCTGGGCGTATCTCTAAATTCAAGGTCAATATGTCGAGTGCCACTTACGAGAAGGCGCAGGACCGCTGGGTGCTGGTTACCGATGCCTCCAGTCTTGCCGCAGGTGACGAGATTATCATTACCAATTCAGCTACAGTTGGTGCGGCGTATGCGATGAGTACTACGCAGAACCCTAATAACCGAGGACGTGTTTCGGTTAGTATTGAACAAGACAGTGACGGACAACTTGTTCTTCAAAATCCTGGTACTTCTGTTGAAGTTATCAAATTGGTCAGCGGTGATTATACCGGGTTCTTCCGTCTTCAGGAAGGTACTTCGGCCACAGGAAGATATCTTTATACACGGGATGATACAAACAATACTAATTATAACTATTTATTATCATCCGATTCTCCGACACAAGGATACGCTAACTGGAAAATCACAATAAGCAGTAATGCAGCATATGTGTCTGCTTACCAGTCATACACAAAACAAAAAACGACTTATTATAAGCAAATACGTTTTAATAGCAGTAATAATAGCTTATATTTTGCTGCATATAGAAGTAAAAGCCAGACTTCTTGGTCCAGTGATGCTACAAATACATATGATATATTTATTTTCCGCAAAGAAGCCGGTATAAACATCGACGACGACCCTATCCTCGAACAGGAGGAGTATGGAGCATATCTGCAAAGCGGGAACAAGCTTTATGGCCCCGGCTGTCAGCAGAGCCGTGAATACAATTCCGACGGAACAGTAACATTTGCCATAATCACGCCCGCTAGCTATGAGGTTGCCGAGTTTAACGGCATCCCGGCGAGTCCGGCAAAGGGCGATACCTTCACGCTCAACTATAATCTAATTTCCGGCCGTAACAGGTTGGATACTGACTATAACGTTACTGTCCAGAAAGTTGACGGCCCCAAGGTGTGGCTATCCACAGGTACAGGTAATGGTTTCATCGTTAAAAAGTAAAGTGCTATGAAAAAGATTATACTTCTGACCTCTGTTCTGGTGCTTTGCGCCGCGTTGACTGCCTTTGCCGGTCCTGCATATCCCGGCAGGATCGTTGTTACTCAGCCAGACGGTTCTACCATTGGCATACACCTGCACGGTGACGAATTCGGCCACTGGGCAACCGACGATGCAGGCAATATTGTCGAGCAAGGCGAAGACGGCTTCTGGCGTGTGTCCAATACTCTTACACGCAATACTCTTAGCGCCCGACTGGAAGCAGCACAGATGCGCAGGGCGGCCGCTGGAGAGGCGTACAAAGCCGCCGCGGGTTCGTCGGCCAATTTCGGGTCTCCCAAGATACCTGTTATTTTGGTGGGCTTCAAAGACAAGGCTTTTTCCAAGACCAATGCCCAGTTTTCGGCAATGCTTAACACTCCCGGTTATTCGGACAATAATGCCATAGGTTCTGTATGGGATTACTATAATGAGAATTCCTTCGGTGCATTTACTCCGCAGTTCGAAGTACTTGGACCCGTAACATTGGATAATAATATGTCGTATTATGGCGCAAACTCTAACGATAATGATATAAGGCCAGAAATGGCTCTTGTTCACGCCGCTCAGAAACTGGATTCCAGCGTTAATTTTTCTAGATATGATAACGATGGTGACGGGACTGTAGAATTTGTCATTTTCTATTTTGCTGGTTATGATGAAGCCCAGTCAGGTGGCTCCAATTGCATTTGGTCGCACGCCTGGTATCTTTCTTATAGCTCCAATGTAACATCTACAGGCCGCAAATTTGATGGCGTATATCTTAACCGTTACTTCTGCACGGCCGAACTTAAAGGTAACAGCGGCAGCACAATGTGTTCCATAGGTACCACCTGCCATGAGTTTGCGCACACCCTCGGCCTCCCGGATTTTTATGATGCCGATTATTCGAGTAACGGCTCCGCAGCCAATATGTACGACTTTGACTTGATGGCAAACGGCTCTTACAATGTCAATTCTACAACTCCTCCATACTTCAATTCGGAGGAATTGACTGAGATAGGTTGGCTTAACGCAATCCCTGAGATAAGTACATCAGGTTCCGCTACACTTCAAGCTGTTAACTACCCTGGTGCCACTAAGTATTCGGCATATATGACCAAAACCGGCGTAGACAATGAGTACATTGTTTACGAGTGCAGAGGCGGACAGCGTTGGGATGCCGGAATTCCCACTGGTTTGTTGGTATACCATGTTGATAAATCAACCAACAGAGTAAATGCTTCAATAACAGCCGCATCGGTATGGGGTAATAACTCCGTGAACAATTATTCAGCCCACCCTTGCTGCTATGTTGTTCCTGCAAAGAATCCTTCTTCTACTGGTTTATACAGTGGCACAATGTCAGGATGCGTTTTTGGCTCTACATATAAATCTTTTTCGCCTACGGCATGGAATGGGAATTCAACGGGCTTTACGTTCACAAATATTACGTATAACAGCACGGGCAAAACAGTTACCTTCAATGTGGTTAATTCCAATGTAAGTGGCATTTCAGGTACAGTGATGAATTCTGACGGGGAGCCTCTAGGTGGCGCAACCATTACTGTTACTGCTGGTTCTGGAGTATCCAAGGCACCGGCAAATAAGGCGGCAAAAATGGGCTCAAGCCTGTTGAATACCGTAAGGATGCTGTTTAAGCCCGCAAAAAATAAACAGGCACCTGCTACAAAGGCGGCAACTTACTCGGCTGTAACCGGCAGTGACGGAGCCTATTTGATAGAAACTCCCGCTGGTACATATCAGGTTACAGCATCACTTGATGGCTATGTATCCCAAACTGCTACGGTTGAAGTATCCAGCATGATTTCTTCTCAGTCTTTCTTCCTTTTGCGTGAGGGAGAAAGTCTTCCGGAAGTTTTGTATGCCTGGCCGACAGACATACTTACAGATGAGGATGAATATATTGCGGGATCGAGCGCAACAGGTCTCACTGCCCAGAATCTCTATCCTGTATCGGAAATCGGGAAATATGCCGGTAAGCAACTCAAAGAAATCACTTTCTACCTCTATGGACAGCAAGGTACCTCTTACAGAGACCTGAACGTTATTATCGACTTTGATGATGAGCGAGTGGTGACGTTGCCGGTTAGCAATCCAGTTATAGGCGGATATAATACCGTTGACCTCAGGGAGCTGGAAATAAAAGTACCTGGCAATAAAGATATCTATGCAGGCGTTGGTTATAGCAGTGGTGGCTATTCATATAACAATGCCTATTATTCGTTCGCAGCATTTTATAAAACGGACGAAGATGATAACTTATTCGATTGGGCCGTAGGCTGGCCGTACGATGGCCTGGTATCGGAGTTTAGCCTTAGTTCAACTGGAGAACGCTACAGTTGGGATTTAGTATTCGACTTTACTCTAACAGTCGGTGACTACGAAGCCCCCGACACGGGCTACAACTATATTGCGGATCCGAAGAATGGAGTGTACGAACAGGGTGATGTGTTCGAATTCAACCTTGTGCAGACATCCTCTGACCGTAAGCCGGCCGGTGAGGTGGCCTGGTACTTCGACGATGAATCGGTTACTGCCCAATCCATTATATTGACTTCGGGGACACACTTAGTAGAAGCCCACTTCACGACCGCCGAGGGTAAGACAAAGGTAATTGAACTCGAACTAAATGTTGGACAGTAAAGTTTTCATCACATTTGCAAAAGTGGTTTTAATCTGAAGGAGATTATGATGAAAAGATGTTGTTTGCGGCGTTCTTGAAGTTAGACCGCTCAGCCGCGAGGAAGGCAGTGTGCTTGAGAATTAGCAGTCAAGTTCTATTTTCTCGCCTCCGAAGTGAGGCTCCTTGTGGGTGAGGAGGTCGATGAACATCTTCACCCGGGCAAGGTATTCGCGGCAGCGGGTCCTGAAGCCGTAGAAGCGGTTTACGTCAGTTGCGCTGTAGCCTATT
>JAEEGF011608121.1_pt1 | contig 31729 bp, 23 predicted proteins | sample 9134171 | NCBI WGS metagenome assembly JAEEGF01 (sample SAMN16246542, study PRJNA631951) | gut metagenome | biome: gut microbiome; feature: rumen; material: AP-attached | host: Bos | place: Iran: Karaj | collected 2018-10 | reverse complement strand
GCAGGGTGAAAATGACGCTCGCCGACGCGATGGATTTTTGCGACAAATGCGTCACAAAAGGCTACGAATTCGACGCCGGCCTGTACAAGAGCACGAATCCGCAGATTCTTGAGGAGGTGCGGCGCGTCATTGTGTCGAAGGAGCTTCACTTTGTGAACTGCGTCAGCTACGACAGAATTCCGTACTTCTGCACGGCCGACCCGGACCTCAGGATCACGTTCGACTGCAACATCAGAACGCGCGGCGACGACCTCGACCTCACGCACGGAACGTACGGCGAGCGCAGAATTCCCGAAGAGGTCGCGGTTCTTGAAGTCAAGACGTCGAAGGACATTCCTTACTGGCTCGTGAAGATTCTCGGCGCGTACGGGTACAGGAACCAGACGTTTTCGAAATACTGCTCGCACTTCGCACCGCAAAAGGTGATGCTTTCGGACGCGGCAAGCGGGAACATCCACGCCGCAGGCTGCGGAAAAACAGACAATAACGGGGAAATACCTGACAATAATACCGTTTCGAACAAGAAAGGGGAATACAAATATGTTTCAAGAGTTCTGGACCTCACTTACTGAAGTCAACGCGGGAATCAACCTGCTTCAGGTGGGCGCCTCGATAGCCGTTGCCGTGGTTTTGGGCGTGATAGTCTATTTTGCGCACAAATTCACGACTGACGAGTTTGTTTACGACAAGGATTTCGGGCTTGTACTTCTTTTTGTGCCGGCGACCGTCGCGTTGCTGATTTCGATAACGAGCACGAGCATTTCGCGGGCGCTCAGCATCGCGGGCGTTCTGGCGATAATCCGCTACAGAAGCACGCTCACACGGCCGAGGGACCTGGTCTACATTTTCTTCAGCGTCGCGGTCGGATTCGCAGCAGGCGTCAAAATGTACCTCGGAGCGCTAATTTTCGTGGTTATCGGCGTGGTTGTCGCAATCCTTTTCGCGCTCTTTACAGCCGAAAAGACGAAAAACATCAAGAAAACGCTCAAAATCGCTGTGCCGGAGAGCATCGACTACGCGGGTCTTTTCGACGGGGTGCTGGCCAAGTACACGAATTCGCACAGACTTGTCGCGGTCAGGATCATCAGCGGCGGCACGGTGACCGAGCTTACGTACGCGATCAAAATGAAGGACACCAGGGACACCAAGGCCTTCCTCGACGAGCTGCGGACGCTGAACGCCAACTTCAAGCTGGCGCTGCAGGAATACACGCCGGTGGACATGCTTTTAAAGCAGTGACAAAAAGCGCTGCGTGAATAATTCCAAAGGGAATACGGAAAGGGCGGCCCGCCTCAAGTAATAAAGCGGGCCGCCCGTTTTATTTTCCCGAAAGTACGCAGGATATCACGAATGGAAGCACGCGAGGGCTCCGTCGAAGCGTTCGCACTGCTTGAAATCGCGCCGCCGATATAGTACAATTCCGCCGTAAGGGTAACAACTCACGAAAGCTTGCGACATATTAAAAAGGGGACCGCCTCGATGCTGAGCATTTGCGCTTATTTTACGATAATAATACTGATCGCGGCGGCGCTGGCGGCGGCGGAGCATGTGCGGATTGCGCACACCCTGCTTCCCGCTGTTTGCTACACGGGGCTCACCGCCTCCGCGCTTCTCGTTCTCGGACTCGCGCGGCTGGTTCCGTACGTTTTCGCGGCTTCGGGCGTCGCGGCGGCGGCCGTTCTCGCGGTAGTGCTCGTTCGCGACAGGAAGGCGGCGGTATACGTTCTGACGACCGAGCTGGCGGTTTTCGCGGCGATTGCGTTTGCGTGCGTGCTGCTGAACTACGGCCGCGTCTACGTGCTGAACGACGAATTTTCGCACTGGGGGCTCGCGGTCAAGAACATTTTCACGGTCGGGCAGCTTCCCTTCGGCAGCGAGACGAATGCGCTCTACCGCGACTATCCGCCGTTCGCGACCGCGATCTGCTATCTCGGGACGTGCTTCGAAAAGAATCTCAACGAGGGCGCGACGTACGTGCCGATGAATCTCGCGATGTGCGCGGCTGTAATGCCGGTCCTCTCCGCGTATATGAGGGGCTGCGCCAGAAAAGGCTGCGCGAGGCTCGGAAGAGTTTTTGTCGGCGTTCCGGTGCTGGCGCTTCTGTGCGGAATTCTCTGTTTTAAGCTGTCTGCGTTTACGGTCATTTCGGTCGACACGCTGATGGGGCTGCTGGCGTTTTACGTTGTCGCGGAGGTGCTGGCGGGAAAGGGGTTCGGCAGGATCGTCCACAGCGCGGTCGCGGCGGCATGTCTCGTTTTGACAAAAAATACCGGCATTGCGTTCGCGTGCTTCGCGGCGGCGGTGCTGCTGGCGGTCGTTATCGCCAACGGAATCAAAAAGAAGGACGCGAAGGGCATTTTGAAGAGACTTTGCGCCGTCGTGATTCCTGTCGTTGCCGGCTCTGCCGCGGCAAAGGCGCTCTGGTCGCTTGTTTTGACGGTGAGCGGCGCGTACGATCCGTCCGGGAATCCTGCCAAGGTGCTCGGGGAGGTCATCGTTGGCGGTCTTTCTGACGTCAGGAAGGAGACCGCGCGCGCGTTTTTCAGGGCCTGGGTCGAGCCGCGGTTTTCCGTGGGGCTTCCGCTTGTAGCGGTCGTCGCGGTTCTAATTATTGTCGAGGTGCTGACGGTCCTTCTTCTCGTAAAGCTTAGAAGCCGCAACACGGCCGTGACGGTTGCCTCCTACATAGCGGTCACGGTATGCTTTTTCCTGTATATGTTCGGTGTTCTGGTGGGTTACTGGGCAAAGTTTTCGGACTACGAGGCGACGACGGTGGCGTCGTTCGAGAGGTACGTCGGCACGTACCTGACCTTCTGGCTCTGCCTGATCCTGATGACGCTGATCTCGGTCGTACTCCCGCTGCTTATTAGAAAAATCAGCCTCGCGAAGGGGTCGCAAAGAACAAAAATTATGATCGCGACGGCTGCGACATGTCTCGCGGTCACTGCGTCGGCAATCTTTTTCGGGGCGTTCTACCCGTACCGCGCGCGGGCGTCCGTCATTGAGCGGAAACAGTTCTCCGCCGGCGAGGGGCTTGCCGAAAAGTGCGAGGCAATGAACATCGGAAGGGGCGAAAAGATTCTTCTGTTTTCCTCCTCATACACCAACAAATTGAGGCTCGCCGCCAACTACAACGCGGCGCCGTACACGGTCACGGGCGGCGAAAACTGGCTCGAAATCATCGAAAACGGCGAGTGTGATTTTGTCTATTTTTCGGACATAAACGATGCTGAAAAGGTGGCGCTCGCTGCCGGGTATCTTGACCTTGGCGGCCAACCGGGATCCGCGATTGAAGCGGGAAACATCTACCGGATAAAAAGCGGCTCTAAAACGGATTGATACGTTCCGGTTTTGTTTTTGTCTGCCGGAGACGAATGACTTTTTGCATGCCCGCGCGGCGCGGCTTTTTGAGGGCGTTTTCGCGGGAATTCCACAAGGAGATTTACTATGAAAAAACTGACAAGAACGGTGTTCGCGGCCGTTGCGCTGCTGCTGACCGTCGCTTTGACGTTCGGCTGCCTTTCGTCGTGCGTGAAGCACGGACAGAACCCGGTGCCGACCGAAAAGCCTTCGGAAACGGAAAACGCGGCGGAAACGGACGTTCCCGGCGAGACCGGAGCGGTCGAAGTTCCGACTGAGGCGGCGACGGAACCGCCGGCTGAAGAACCCACTGAGGCGCCGACGGACGAGCCTACTTTAGAGCCGACTGTTGAGCCGACTCCTGAGCCTACTTTGGAGCCCACTTTGGAGCCTACGCCTGAGCCGACACCCGAACCTACCCCGGCGCCTACGGACACACCCGAGCCTACCGCGACGCCCACGGCAGCACCGACGGCTACGCCCACTCCGACGCCTACGCCCACTCCGACCCCCACGCCCACTCCGACGCCTACGCCGACCCCCGAGCCCACCGCGGCCCCGGTTGAATTCACGGTCGCGAAGGTGTTCTCGAACAACATGGTCGTCCAGCGTGGCGAACCTGTGAAGGTCTGGGGCTTCGCGCCCGCTTCTTCCAACGGCGGAACGATTCACGGCGAGTTCATGGGCGAGACCGCGACGACAACTGTTGAAAACGGAACGTGGACGCTGGTTTTCGACAAGCTTTTCAGCGCGAACGCACAGATGGGCAACAATATCCGCATCTATAGCGACGCCGCGGAGGTGGTTCTCTCCGACGTCCTGATCGGCGACGTGTACATGGTCATCGGACAGTCGAACGTTGCCTATTCCATGAACGAGCACTGGGCGGCCATTCCCGCCTCGGACACCGACAGATGCTCGAGTTCCGCCAGCCTCGACTACCCGATCAGAATCAACTACAACACCCAGAACGCCGCCAACGGAAGCTTCAAGAGGGGCTCCGCCGACAAGGTCACCGACATCAGCCGCAAAAACAGTTGGCGCATCGCGACAAAGTCCTACGTCACCAGCTTTTCGGCGATCGGCTACCTTTTTGCGTGGAATTACGCGCGAATGACCGGCAGCCAGGTTCCGATCGGCCTTATCGAATTTGACGGCAACGGCCAGCCGCTCGGAGCGTTCGTGCCCAACGAGATCGCGGAGCGCTTCCACACCGACAGCTGGAACTCGGCGAAGGGCTACTACGTCACCACCGGCGTCAACGCGAACTGGGGCCGCTTCATCTACAACGAGTACATGGCGGCGTTCGAGAAAATGCCTGTCGCGGGAATCCTCTGGTACCAGGGCGAGAGCGACTACGCCGACAACGAACGCAACCGCTACGCCGACGTATTCACCGCTTACGTCGAGTACATGCGCGGCACCCACAACACGGTCAACAGGAACTTCCCGGTGTACTTCATCGAATTCCCTTCAATGTACACCAAGCCGTCGACCTACACGGGCACGTGGGCGTACATGGAGACCGGCAGAATCCGCGGCGCCATGGGCAACATGGTCATGATGTCCGAAAACCTCTACCAGGTGCAGTCAAGCGACGTCTGGAACGACAGAACGTACTGGAACAGCCTCCACCCGAACTGCAAGTACGAACAGGCCCTGCGCGCGGCGAAGATTGCCTGCGCGGTGAACGGTGAAGGCGGCATCGCGATGAGTGAGGCTTCCGGCCCGATCATCGAGTCCGTGACCTACTCGAACGACTACAAGACCGTGACGATCAAGTACAAGAACGTCGGCGACGGCCTCACGACTGCGGACGGCGGCACTACCGTGAAGGGCTACAGCGCGCTCGCCAACAAGAACACCGTAGGCGCAACGCTGACCGGCACCATCACCGGCAAGGACACGGTTGTTGTTACGTCCGTGAACGCGCTCCACGGCATCGCCTACAACGTTGTAACGACCTACTATTACGGGCAGGAGGTCAGCCTCTGCAACTCCGCGGGAATTCCCGCCGGCGCGTTCATGCTGTGGAGGGGATGATTTTTCAGGTGTGCGGGCCGCGATTGCGTGCGGTTGCTTACTGTGGCGCGCCTTGGCGGTTCCTAAAAAACGCTTGAAAAATCGGCCCGAAAGTGGTAAAATACAATTCGGCGCTGTGCGGACAGGGCACATTCACGCCGGAAAAGGGCCCTGAAAAGCCGGAAATCCGCGTGAATCAAGCAAGAACACCGCACGGCACCTGAGTTTTTTCGGACAAGAGGCCCGGGAACGGGTACTCGGACATACACTTAAATGGGAGGTTTTAATTTATGCTGACAGCCGGTGATTTTAGAAATGGCGTAACTTTTGAAATGGATAACGGCGTTTGGCAGGTCGTTGAATTTCAGCATGTGAAACCGGGAAAAGGCGCGGCGTTCGTAAGAACGAAAATGAAAAACGTCATTACCGGTGCCACGGTTGAGAGATCCTTCAACCCTACCGACAAATTCGAAAACGCGAGAGTAGACAGACGCGACATGCAGTATCTCTACAGCGACGAGGACCTTTACTACTTCATGGACCTTGAGACGTATGACCAGCTGCCGATCGATCGCGCAACTATCGGCGACTCGCTCAAGTTTGTTAAAGAGAACGACATCTGCAAAATTCTCTCGTTCAAGGGCAACGTTTTCGGTATTGAGCCGCCCATTTTCGTTGAACTCGAAGTAACGGAGACCGAACCCGGATTCAAGGGCGACACGGCGACCGGAACGGTCAAGCCCGCGATCGTCGAGACCGGAGCGATGGTGAGAGTTCCTCTGTTCATCAACGTGGGCGACAGGATTCGCATCGACACGCGCACCGAGGAGTACATGGAGAGAGCCTGATTTTCGGCTTTTGATTTTCGGCTCTTTGCGCAGTCCGCGGGGTTGAGATAATTATAAGGAGCCTTCGGCAGATTGGCTGCTGACTGCTTCGCGCGAGCGAACCTCTCGCAGTATTTTCATACAGCTTCTGGTTCGCGCACGCGAAAATAGCTCGAAAATCCCGTTTCGGCTCTTTGCGCAGTCCGCAATTTCATCTTTCCGCACTATTTGGCAGCGTTTCGACATCTTTTAAAGAAAGGGTACAACTATGGGTTATTTGGCAGAACGTGTTAGTTATTTGAGAGGCCTCGTGGACGGCATTTCGCTTGACAAATCTTCTCCCGAGAGCAGAATTTTCGATGAAATTCTCGAACTTTTCGAGGATATCGTAACTTCGGTCGAAGCGATCGACGAGAAGCAGGACGCGCTGACGGAGGAACTTGAGTATACCCGTGAAGACGTCGACGCGCTTTTCTACGACGAAGACTTCGAGGATGAAGACGACGAAGAAGATGACGAAGAAGATGACGAGGACGAGTATGACGACTACGAGGAAGAGGAGTACTACGACGAGTTCGAATGTCCGAACTGCGGCGAGATCCTTCCTGTAGACGAAGCGCTTCTCGACACCGAGGACGAGATCACTCTTACGTGCCCGGGCTGCGGCGAAAAGGTCACAATTTCGTTCGTGGACGACGAGGACGAAGAGGACGACGAGGACTTCGAGTGCGACGGTGACTGCGAGAACTGCCCTGAAGGGGACGACGAACTTCCCTTTTAAGAGCGGGGCATCGCGAATGTAAGTTTGTATATGGCAGCCTTGCGCGGATCGAAAAGTGACGCCCGGGCTGCCGTTTTTGATTTTATTTCCGGTAAATTTGGCGGTTTTTCGGAGAATAATTGCGCATTTCCGGGAAATAACGAAAGGTTTTGACCATGAAAAAAACACTCATCAGAAAATACGCGAGGCTTGTCGCGCGAGTCGGCGGGAATGTTCAGAAGGGCCAGTCGGTGATAGTCTGCGTTGAGCCCGAGAACGAGGATTTCGGCGTGATGCTTGCCGAGGAGTGCTACAAGGCCGGTGCGGGCTGCGTTGCGGTGGAGTTCTACTCCAACAAGGTCTCGAAGGTTGACGTCCGCTACAGGACGCTTAAGTCACTGAAGACGGTTCCCAAGTGGGCCGAGGCGAAGGCGCAGCAGGAAGTCGACGACTGCGCAGTCAGAATTGTGGTCGAGTCCGACGATCCCAACGCGCTGAAAGGCGTCAACGTGGCGAAAATGCGGAAGGCGCACAACGCGCGCAGGGCGGTTCTGAAAAAGTACAGCGACGCGCTCGAAGGGCGGCAGCAGTGGTGCATCTGCTCGGTTCCCTCCAAAAAGTGGGCAAAAACCGTGTTCCCGGACGACAGGCCGGCGGCTGCGGTGGAAAAGCTGTGGAAGGCGATTCTGGAGACTGTCTATGTCTCGGAGGACAACGACCCCGTGGAGGCGTGGGAGCGCCGGCGCGAGGAATTCGAGCGCCGGTGCGGGTTCCTGAACGGGCTCGGGCTGAAGTCGCTCGAGATCACGACGGCGAAGGGAACCGACCTGAAAATAGGGCTCATTCCCGGCATGCGCTTCGAGGGCGGCGGGTCGACGTCGCTGAACGGGGTGTACTTCGTGCCGAATCTGCCGACAGAAGAGATATTCACGTCCCCGATGCGCGGCGTTGCTGAGGGAACGGCGGTCGCGACGATGCCGCTCTCGTACAACGGGGTTCTTATCGAAGACTTCAGCGTGACGTTCAGGGACGGCAAGGCGGTGGAGTGGAAGGCTGCGAAGGGCGGCGAGATGCTGACGCAGATCATCAAGACCGATGAAGGATCCGCAATGCTCGGAGAGGTCGCGTTCGTGCCGGTCGACAGCTCTGTCGGGAAGACGGGTCTGCTCTTCATGAAGACGCTTTTCGACGAGAATTCGAGCTGCCACCTGGCGCTGGGAACCGGTTTTCCCGATTTGATGCCCGGCTTCGAGAACATGACGCTCGAGCAGGTCCGCGAGGCGGGCGTGAACGATTCCCTGACGCACGTCGACTTCATGATCGGCGACGAAAGCTACTGCGCGACAGGAATTACAGAGGACGGCCGGCGCGTGAAGCTTCTCGAAAACGGGAAGTGGGTCATCTGACGCGTTTTAGCGTCGTTTTCATGGTTTTTTAAGGAAAGTGCGCTACCATTGATACGCAAATCAAACAAAAGAAGGCGATTTTATGAAGTCAAAAGCTTTTAAAATAACAATTGCGGCGCTCTGCCTCGCTCTCGCAGCGGCTCTCAGCGTTTCGTGCGCGAACTTTAACATCCAGTCGATCCAGAACTGGATAAACGAGCAGCTCGAAGAGCCCGCGACCGACGGCGGAAGCACAACCGCTCCGGGAACGGCCAATGCTACGCCAAAGCCTGACACGACCAACCACGGCACCGCCAAGCAGTTCAAATACGGCGGCAAGAACGGCGAGACGTACACGGTTTCCGAAGTTTACGCGAACAGTGTCGACAGCGTCGTCGGCATCCGCTCCGAGAGCGTCTCCAAGAACGTTTTCGGCCAGACCAGCACCACCGCCAGCCTCGGCACCGGCATCATTCTGACCGATGACGGCTACATTCTAACCAACAACCACGTCGTTGAGTCGGGAACCACCTTCAAGGTCGCTCTCTACAACGGCGAGTCCTACGATGCGACGATCGTCGGCACCGAAAAAACGAACGACGTGGCGGTCCTTAAGATCGAAGCCACGGGTCTTAAGGCTGCCACGTTCGGGAACTCCGACGAACTCGTGGTCGGCGAGGACGTCATCGTCATCGGGAACCCCCTGGGCGAGCTCACCTACACGCTCACCCGCGGCGTCGTCAGCGCCCTCAACCGGGCCATCAACGAAGACGGCACCCCGATTTCCATGTTCCAGATCGACGCCGCGGTCAACGAAGGCAACTCCGGCGGCCCCGCACTCGACGCCTCCGGCAACGTGATCGGCGTGGTGACAGCGAAAGTCAACTCCGGCATCGTGGAGGGAATCGGCTTCTGCATTCCCATCAACGACGCCCTCGAAATCGCCTCCCAGCTGATTGAATACGGCTACGTGAAAGGCCGCGGCGCACTTGCAATCGCCGCCACCGAGGCCTACCGTGAATCCTTCTGGGGCACCACCCGCGTGAGCGGCGCCTACGTGAACTACGTCATCGAGGGCGGAGCGGCGGACAAGGCCGGCATCAAGAAGGGCATGCTTATCACCGCCGTGGACAACACCGAAATTACTTCCTCCGACGACCTGGCGGCGGTCCTCCGCGCGAAGAGCGCCGGCACCACGATCACCGTGAAGGGCACCGACGGCAAGGAACGCTTCGAGGTGGAGGTCGTTCTTGATGAGTACACACCGGATCTGATTCCGGAGGGCTGGAAGACTAACGACGGTATCATCCTGTAATTACTTGTAAATATACTTGGGTGACGGGAAGGGCCCGGCATCTTCGGATGCCGGGCCCGTTCTTTATGCGTTCCCGAAAACGTTCCCGCAAATACCAACTCGAAATTGCTTTTTGCCCCCGGAAAGAGTATCATACCCCCGTACAAATCAAAGCGGAACCGGAGGAACCTGGACTTGCGCAAGGGAACTGTTTTCGTCTTTCTGTCGGCGGTGCTTTTCGCCACGGGAGGGCTGTTTTTCAAAAAGTGCGGCTGGAACGCCATGGCAATCAGCAGCGCGCGGTCGATCATCGCGGGGGCGTTCATTCTCGTTGTGATGCTCGCGACGAAGCACAAGTTCAAGATCAACCCGGCCGTCATCGCGGCGGCGGTCTCGATCTCGGTGACGAACAACCTTTTCGCGCTGGCCAACAAGCTGACCACAGCGGGCAACACGATCGTGCTGCAGTTCTCGATGCCTGCCTTCGTCATCATAATTATGGCCATCCTGTTCAAAAAGAAGCCCACAACCCTCGAACTGGTCACCTGCTTCGCGGTCCTGGCGGGAATTATCTGCTTCTTCATCGACTCGCTCACCGCCGGCAACATGCTCGGGAACGTGCTGGCCCTGATCTCGGGCGTCTCCTACGCCTGCTTCTTCATCTTCAACAGCCGCGAGGACTCCGAACCGTTCACCGCCGTGCTCCTGTCCTACGCCCTGACCGCCCTGATCGGCCTTCCCTGGCTGCTCCGCACCAACATCGCCGCCACGCCCGTGAACGAACTCCTCTGTGTCGCCGCGCTGGGCCTCGTTCAGCAGGGCCTTGCCCAAATCTGCTTTTCTGTCGGCATCAAGAATACCCCGCCCGTTGCCGCGTCGCTCATTTCCGGCGTCGAACCCATCCTCAACCCTGTGCTCGTCGCGATTTTCTACGGCGAAAAGCTGACGTGGCTGTCGCTGGTCGGCGCCGCAATCGTTCTCGTTTCGGTGCTGGTGTTTAACGTGCTGACGGCGGGGAAGAAGCGGGAAGAGGAGAAAAATCAGGAACAAGAAATAAGTAATGAATGAATAACGCACGCGATATATAAAAGAAACGCCCTGTGACCGTGACAAGCCGCAGGGCGCTTTTGCGCTATTTAAATATGAAATCGTGAATTAAAACCCGGCGTTAATTATTCTTCGTTCAGCAGTTCAAACCTCTTTTGCGGTCCTTTAATCATCTTCTCGACGATCTTGAGGGTGTTGAACCACTCGTCGAAAACGAGCTTCTCCGCAGGTTTGTGCTCGTTGTAGTAGCCGACGCTGAGGTTCACGCCGCAGATTTTGTCGCAGAGAACCACGATGTCGGTGCGGGAATTCATGCCCGCGTCGCTGTAGCCGGTCGAATTCCTGACAAAGTCCCGGAATTCATCGGTGACCGGAAGGTAGTAGAACTTGTAGTCGGAGCTGCCGCGGCGGTCAAGCTGGATGATGTAGTTGTGGCTGTTGATCTCCGAGAACAGAGCCGGGCAGGATTCGCGAATGGCGTGGGCGCCGCGCTGGCCGTGTTCCTCTCCGTCGAGAACGAGCAGGGAATGGCCGCTGTTCCTGAGGAGCCACAGCATGGCGCAGCCCGCACGGTCGTCCGCCCCGAATCCGCGGTCCGGAACGCCGGAAACGTACCCTTCGCGCGTCTTTTTGACGGAGTGCTGCACCGTATCCCATGCGTACAACGTGTCCCAGTAGGCGTCGGCGTGGGCCGCCAGCACGATCCGGTCTTCGCGGGTGCCGGGAACGTACACGAAATTCTCCTTCCCGTCGCGAATGCACGAGACCGCTCCGTCAAGCTCAGCGAACTTCCGGAGAACCGGCGCGGCGGAACAGACCGGGAACGACAGGAATTCTTCCAACACTTTTCTTGCGTTATGCTTTGTCATTGTGTTTTCCTTTCAATAAAAGCCTAAAAGGCGGAAAAAGAACCCGCGGGAACGGCCCGCGGGAAACTTTTAGTAGCAGGTTGAGGATTCCCGAAGAGGGCGGGAATTTCATTCCTCGCTTTCTTTCCCGACTTCCTCCGTCTGCCGCTGGCTCTCCGACGACAGCACGTCCTCGATGGCCATCATTTTAATGATGTGCTTGATCGTGGTCTCGAGGGGCGAATTCTCGCGGTAGTCGGCGGGGTAGATGTAGTCCACGCGTTCCTTGCGGAGAAGTTCCTCGACCTTGGCCATTTTCGCGGCGTCGGTGCTCTGGGCCGGGTCGTAAACCGCGATGGACTTGCCGCCGTAGGCCTTCACCATCTTCATGCAGGGAACGTCGGAAAGACCGTCGCCCAGGTAGACCATGTTGCTGAAGCGGATGCGCTTGTTGTTCTCGGGCATGGAGGCGTTGAGATCCTTGTCGTTGGAAATGTCCAGAATGCCCTTGTTGATGCGGTAGATGAACTGGGTCTTGTTGGTGTAGTTGACGCCCACCTTCGGCCAGACCGGGTCGCCTTTTTCGTTGTACAGGAACTCGCAGGCGAAAATTTCCTTAAAGCGGTCGCGAATGGCGCACCCCTCGATGATCTCGCGGAGGCCGGAGGAGATGACGTAGTGCTCCACGGAAACGCCCTGCCGCGCGCCGAAGCGGTTGATCCGGTCGAACCAGGACTCGACGCCCTCGAAAAATTCGATGTTCCGGCCCATCTTCACGAGGGTCTCGCGCCTGAAGCTGACGCCTTTTTCCTTGGCCTTCTCGATCATGACGTACATATACGCGAGAATGCCGTCCATCGTGTTGTCCCGCGCGAACTTGTTGGCGACCGCCCAGAAGGCGTCGGGTTCCATGTTCAGGCTCGGAATGAATTGGTAGTTCTGCATGTCCTGGGTGGACAGGGTACGGTCAAAGTCGTACAAAAGAGCGATAATCGGTTTTGCCACGACCGGAGCACCTCCTTTTCGCGTAGCGCGGGCAATTAAAATGCGTAAAAACTCTTATTTTTCGTCGACCAGCGGGATGAACATCTGCTTCTTCAACTCTTCGCGGGGCAGGAACGGAGCGAGATCCTCAAGGGGCGGGCTGAAAAGCGAGCCGTCGGGTTTCTTTCTGGCGCCGCTCTTGGGCTCCCAGACCTGCACGGTATCGGTGAAGATCTCGGTGAAAACGGGACCTTCCAGCGCAAGCACTTTGTCCACGACCTCCTTCATCTCCTTGTTGGAGTGAGCGCAGAAGTACCTGTAGCCGAACGCCTCGGCGATCTTTTTGAACTCGGGGAACGTCAGGTCGCCCGATTCGGGACCGATGCCTACCTTGGTGTGGTGGCCGAAAATGTTTGTCTGGGTGATCCTTATGGAATGGTATCCGTTGTTGTTGATCAGGAATATCTTGATCGGCAGGTTGTTCGTGAGGATCGTCTGCAGCTCCTGGAGGTTCATCATGATGCTGCCGTCGCCTTCAAGGCAGATCGTCTCGCGTGTGCCGCCGCCGATGCAGGTTCCGATTGCCGCGGGAAGGCCGTAGCCCATGCTGGCGATGGCGCTGTTGTTGGCCATACGGCTGCCCTTCTGGATTACGTAGGCCTGGTTGCCGACAACGCAGCAGGCGCCGTTGGACACCGCCGTGAGACTGTTCTCGGGAAGGCGGCTGGACAGGTACCTGACGAACGCGTAAACGTTTGCGGTTGTTCCGTTCTCCTCCCACTGGCGGGGAAGCACGGCCGGGTATTCCCTTTTCCACCTGCGGCACGTCTCAAGCCACTCTTCGCCCCTGAAAACCGGCCCTTTGGCGGCCTTGTCCATTTTCGTGAGGAAGTCCTTCGCGTCGGCCCAGACAGGGTACTCGACGTGGAGAGTGGGCTTTTTGAGCTCAGCCTTGTCGATGTCGACCATTATGACCTCGGCCTCGCGAGCCCACGTTTTCCAGTTGTAGCCGACCTGGCGGATGGAGATTCGCGTGCCGACGGCGAGAATGAGATCCGCGTTCTGGATGGCCCAGTTGCCGGGTCTGTCGCCCATGTTGCCGGCGCGTCCGCAGTAGAGCGGGTTGTCGTCCTCAATAAGATCGACGGCGTTCCAGTACGTGACGACGGGAATGTTCAGCTTTTCGAAAACCTTTCTGAACTCCTCGTAGCCGCCGGAGAGTCTGATTCCGTAGCCGGCGTGGAAAACGGGCCGCTTTGCTTTCGCGATTTTCGCGAGAATCTCGTCGATAACGGATTCCTCGACCGGGGGCGGGAGCTTCGCGTCGTCTTCGGCGGGGTCGTAGCCCTTGAGGTCGTCGGTCTCGATCGTGCAGCCCTGGAAGTTGACCGGAACGTCGATCCAGACAGGTCCCGGACGGCCGGTGGTGGCGAGGTGCCAGGCCTTTTCGAGGTCGTACCTGATCGTGAGCGGGTCCTCGATCATCACCGCGTATTTTGTCATCGCGGAAACAGCTTTGGTGATGTCGTACTCCTGGTCGCCCATCGCGCGAAGAGGCTCCTCCGTGTAGGGGAGCGCGTACCTCGCTGTGGTGTCGTAGCGGACCTGACCGCTTACAATGAACATCGGAATGGAGTCGAGCCAGCCGCCCACAACGCCCGTGATCGCGTTCGTGCCTCCGGGACCGGAAGTGACGCAGACCGCGGCAATTTTGTTTTCGAGGCGGGCATATGCCTCGGCAGCGATCGCGCACGCCTGTTCGTGGTGGTTGTATGTGACCTTGAGGCCGGGATTGTGTCCGATTGCGTCGTTGAGATGCATCGCGCCGCCGCCGACAACGCTGAAAACGTCAGTGACGCCGTGTGCGACGAGAAAATCGGCCAAATAATCCGCTAATCTGATTTTCATAAATTTATCCTTTCGTAAAAAAAGTAGTTAGCCTGCCGGCGCACAGTGCGGTGTTTTTTTACGACGCATTCACTTTTGCCGGCTTTTTTCGCGTTTTGTGACTACAGTATACCTTATCAGGAGCAAAACCGCAACAAGAACGATAAGAATCCCGACGAACGCGAGGTTTTTGACCGTGCCGTCCGGGAAAACACCGGGATCGATGAGCCGCAGCAGGCTGTCATCGCCGATGAAGAGCGTTATGAAGCACGTTCCCGCGAAAATCGCCGCGAGCGCGCCGAAAATGAAGCCTTTTTTCAGTTTGAGCGCTTCCGAAAGCGTCGAAACGCAGTCGAGACAGCCCCTTACGGTCAGGACCACCGTAAGCAGCAGGACCGCGTAGCTCGTGATCTTCGTGATGAGATCGCGCGAGAATTCACGCGTGAGCGGGTTTATTGAAATGAGCAGCGCCTGCGTGAGCGTCATCAGAACTATCGAAGCCGTTCCGACCGGCGTCTGTTCGTGCTCGCCGTCAAGCAGGAGAATGATCGGGATGATGAAAAGCGCGAGAAGGTACGTCGTGCACGTCGCCTGGTAGCCGTAGATGATCGCGCAGCAGAGAGCGGCGCGCTGCCATTCCTTTTTCGCGAAAACGGCGCCGATTGCCGCAAAAACGGTCAAAACCACCTTGAAGAAGCTTCCGGCCGCGAGCAGCGTGTCGTTGGAGAGACGGCTGTTCGTGAACGGGAAGACTATCATTTTCGCGAAATTCAGCTGCGACCCGATCTCAAGACTGTGCTTTCCGTCGTAAAGAAGGAGGTTTTCGACGATCATTTTCAGGTCCGTGAAGCCACCGAAGAAGATGAACAGGGGCGGAACCGTCAGCAAGGCGGTGTAGAGGACCATCTTGAGAACGTCCTTGAACCGCTTTTCATGAATCAGCATCAGCGCGAAAACCGCCGGATAGATCTTGAATGCCGCCGCGAGGGCGAGAGCGACGATCGCGAGTTCACGCTGCCAGCGCTTTTCCGAGTCCTTGTTCGCGATAAAGAACAGCAGGAAGGCGAGCGGAATGATCAGGTTGTTGGCGCGCTCGTACATGAAGAGCATCGGTGCCGACAGCATCGTCAGGAATATGAACGCGGCAACCTCGCCGATTGTACCTTTTTTCGCCGCCTTGATTGCGAAGAAGAGCATCGTGAGCGAGAGAAGAGCGTAGATGATGAACGGGAAGTAGAGCTGCTGGTAGAGCTTCACGTCGGCGCTGAAGGACGTCGCGGAGGAGCTTGTGACCACCTTGTCGAGCGTCGCCTGCGGGACGAGCATCAGCAGCAGCCGGTAGAACATCATTGCGAACGGCGGGTAGAACGAGTAGTGCTCGTACGGGTCGTCGATCGTCGAAAGCATGCTGTTGAAGAAGTCCATGAACGTCTGGTCGCGCTGGGCGTAGAGCAGACCGCGCATGGAGTAGCCGTTCGTGAGCAGCAGAAGGGTGAAGAACGCGACGGAGAACACGCCGGTGATGAAGTAGAAAATGAACTTGTAGTAGAGTTTTTTGTCCTGTCTCACGTCAGCCATCGATTTCCGCCTCCTCTCCCGGAGTTTGCGCAACTTCCTGAACCTGAACGGCGGCGGTTTCCGGCTGGGTTTCGGTGTTTTCCGGCGTATTTTCGGCTGTTTCCGCTTCCGCCACGGTATTCTCCGGCGATATTTCGGCGGTTTCCGGCTCCGTTTCGACTTTTTCCGCGGCTGCACGCTCCTTCTTCCGAAAAATGTTCCTCAGCGAGAACTTCTTTTCCGCCGCGCCGTCGAAAAGCGTCGGCTGGTCGTCCTTCCTGTCAAGGAAGAGCATGTATTTCAGATAGTCGCCAACAGTCGCGAACGCCGTCGCAAAGAACCGCTTCTTGTCGCGCCGCCTCGCCTCGTTCCACGCCGCGAAAGCGAAGATCATCTCGAGGAAGGCGATGAAGACCATTCCCGCCACCGCGAGACTCGCCACCTTCGAAGGCCAGTAGCGGTCGTACTCGCTGCCGTGCTTGATGATCATCGGCACGAGCGTCAGCACCAGACAGAACAGATACGCGTAATTCCGGACGTTCCGTTCCTTTTCATCGTCGAGGAACATCGCGGTCGGAATGATCATGAACAGAAGAATGTAGGTCGACGCGGACCCCGGGAAGCCGTACAAAACTGCGGAGAGGAGCGCGACACGCTTCCACTGCCTTTTCGCGAAGAGGCCGCCCAGACCGCAGATGATCGACAGTCCGTAGCGGAAAACTGTCGCGTAAAGCTCGCGCCTGCTCTCGGTGATCGAGATGCCGGTGTAGCGCCTGAGGCCGCCGTAGAGGAAGAAGAACGTGCGCTTGAAGTCGAGGTTGCCCGCGATGTTGTCCTCCGTGGTCCTCTTTTCGTCAAAACCGCGCAGGTTGCGGAGCATCAGTTTGATGCTGTCGACGCCGTTGTAGAAAATGAAGAACGGCAGAATCAGCAGCACGAAAATGTAAATGCACTCGCGCAGGAATTCCTTGTATTTCCGGTCGGCGATGAGCAGCACGAGAAATACCACCGGATAAATTTTAAGCGCGATGGCGATTGCGAGGGATATCAGCGCTACTTCGCGCAGGATTTTGTTTTCGTGTTTGTAAAAGACCAGGAAAAAGACGGTGAACGCGACCGGAAGCAGAACGTTGTTGCCGCGGTCCGCCATATAAATAAAGGGCGCCGAAAGGATCGCCGCAGTCGCGAACAGAAGCTTTTCGGCAGTGCCGCCCTTTTTGAGAAGCGCCAGCGCCGCCAGGAAAATGAGCAGCGCGATGACCGCATAGAGAATGAACTGGAACGTGAACGACTGCCCGATGCGGATAAAGCGTTCCTGGGCGAGCTCGGCCGGGTCGGTAACTACCGTGACGTAGTCGTCGGCCGGAATTATCATGTTGCAGAGTTTGTAAAGAAGCGACGCGAGGGGCGGGTAGACCACGAGAATCTCGTACGGGTCGTCGACCTGGTTGTAGACGACGCTGTTGTAGTGGTCCATGAACGTGTCGGACGTGTCGGAAAAAAGCGCGCCGCGAAGGCTCGCCCCGTGAGTCGTGTAGATGGAAATGAGGAAAAACGCGAGAAAAACCGCAAAAACACTGTAGAAAAAGACCTTGAAATGGGGCTTTTTCTCCTTTGCGCCGGCGATTGCCGCCTGCGTATGCGTTTTCCCGTCGTGAATTCTTTTCAAAACAGTTGCTCCGTTTCTCTTTGGTAGATTGTTAAGCGGATTTGACGCCTTGAAATTTCCGCGCGCAGCCTGTCAGTCTTCCGCGCCCTTGTCGCAGACGATCAGATTCCCGTCCAGGTCGTAAACCGTGACCTCGGGCAGGTAGTCCGCGTGGGTCGGCCGGCGCAGCTCCTCGGGCGGCAGCTTCATGAAGTCGTTGTAGACGAAATTGAGGTACGCGTTGAAATTTTTGATTGACGTGAAGCTGTGGCCGCGAACGGTATACTCGGCCGTCTCGTCGAACCACTCCGCTTTGAAGCGCGGATGGATGAAGAAGATCCGCTCGTTGAAAACGTTGAGATGCTCCGTGTCGAGGTTCTTTTTCGCGACGGAGGCCTTTTTCTGGCCCTCTATGATTTTATCCATCGGCTTGCGGCTGCCGATCCGCGACAAAAGCCAGATGAACGGGACCTTGAGCGGCGGGTATTTCGAGTAGTCGAGCTTCCTGCGGTGGCCCATCGCGTAGCCGTACCATTTGTGGAGGGAAAGCAGCTGGAACCTGAAGGCGAGGCCCTTTTTCGGGGTGTCGAGGCAGAAGACGTCAAGCGAGACCTTGTTGTGCTTCTCATTGTAGAAGCCTTCCTCGATGTCCTCCTTGTGAAGCCGGCTGGCGTTGTAGTTGACCTTCGGGATCATGTCGAAGAACTTGCCGTCCTCGCCGGGAAGGACCAGCCTGAAGCCCTCGCGCAGCTCGCCGTTGGCAATCTCGAGGAACCTGTCGTAGTCCGCGCGCTTCATTACGATGTCGACGTCGTCGTCCCAGGGAATGAAATCGTTATGCCTGACTGCGCCGAGAAGCGTTCCGGCCCAGAGAAAATACGTTATGTTGTTCTTCCGGCAGACGCGGTCGACTTCGATCAGAAGCTGTTCCTGAGCGTAGTGAATGCCCTTGAGCAGCCCGAGGTCCTTCGCGGCGATGTTGCTTGTCTCCTCAGAGATGAATGATTCCGGGAATGGATTTTCCATAGCAAATTTAACCTATCTTTAGTAAAATATGTCGTTTAACAGGGGACGGGTGGGCGCCCCCGTTGTTTAAGAGATACTGCTTCCCGCGGGAATGTCGCCGTCGACGGTGAGAAGCTTGAGGTTTCCTTCGCAGGTGGCCGCGAGCAGCATTCCTTCCGAAACGATGCCCTTCAGCTTGGCCGGCTTCAAATTGTCGACGAGAATGACCTTCTTGCCGGGGAGGTCTTCCGGCGCGTAGAACTTCGCGATGCCGGAGACGATCTGCTTTTCCTTTTCGCCGTTCGTCACGGTGAGGCGGAGCAGCTTGTCGGAACCTTCAACGCGCTCGCAGGTGAGCACTTCGGCGACCTTCAGGCTGACTTTCGCGAAGTCGTCGATCGTGATGACGCCCTCGGGCAGTTCGTCTTTTTTTGCGCCTTCCTGCTTATTATCTTTGACGGGTTCCGCCGGTTTCGGCGCCGCCGCGTTCTTGATCGCCTCAAGCGCCTCAAGTTCCTTCTCGATATCGAGCCTCGGGAACAGCGGGTCGCCCTTCACGCACACCGCTGAGGAGGGGTAGAGCCCCCAGTTTTCGGCCGACTGCCAGGAAATGATCGCGTCGTTGCCGGCGATTCCCAGCTGGGCGAAGATCCTTCCCGGAGTGTTCGGCATGAACGGCTCCAGAAGAATGCCGATGATGCGGATTCCCTCCGCCAGAACGTAGAGCACCTGCGCAAGCCGCGGAATTCCCTCTTCGGTCTTTGCGAGGGCCCACGGAGCGGTCTCGTCGATGTATTTGTTGAGGCGCGACACGCACTTCCAGATCTCGGCCAGCGCCAGCGGGAACTGCAGCTCGTCAAACTGCTCCTCAACGCGCGCTTTGAGCCCCTTGAACAGGTCGATGATTTCGTCGTCGAGAGGAGCGGCGAGCCGGTTCTGCGCTTCGGGAAGCGAGCCGCCGAAATATTTCAGCTGCATCGAAACCGTCCGCGAGACCAGGTTGCCGAGGTCGTTGGCAAGGTCGGAGTTGATCCTGTTGAGAAGCGAGTCGGGCGTGAAGCTGCCGTCGGATCCGAACGGAACCTCGCGGAGCAGGAAGTACCTGATCGCGTCCGAGGAGTACCTGTCCACCAGCACCACTGGGTCGACGACGTTGCCCTTCGATTTGGACATTTTGTCGCCGTTAAGAAGCAGCCAGCCGTGGCCGTAGACCCTTTTCGGAAGCGGCAAATCGAGCGCCATCAGCATCGCGGGCCAGATTATCGTGTGGAAGCGGACAATCTCCTTGCCGACGAGGTGCAGGTCGCAGGGCCAGAACTTGTCGTAAAGAGACGTGTCGTCGCTGCCGTAACCGAGCGCTGTAATGTAGTTGGAGAGTGCGTCGACCCACACGTAGACAACGTGCTTCTCGTCGAACGTCACGGGAATGCCCCATGTGAACGTCGAACGCGACACGCACAGATCGTCAAGCCCCTTCTCGAGGAAGTTCGCGATCATCTCGTTCTTGCGCGCGGGCGGGTTGATAAACTCCGGGTGCTCGTTGTAGTAGTCAATCAGGCGCTGGCTGTACTTCGAAAGCCTGAAGAAGTAGCACTCCTCTTTCGCCAGCTGCGTCTCGCCGCCGCAATCAGGGCACCTTCCGCCCTCTTTCAGCTGCGTTTTCGTCCAGAACGACTCGCAGGGCGTGCAGTAGTAGCCCTCGTACGCGCCCTTGTAGATCTCGCCCCTGTCGTAGAGTTCCTTGAAGATCTTCTGAACGCCGCGCACGTGGTAGTCGTCGGTGGTCCTGATGAACTTGTCGTAGGAAATGTCCATGATCGACCAGAGGTCCTTGATTCCCGCCACGATCTCGTCGACGTATTGCTGCGGGGTCACGCCTTTTGCCGCCGCGCGCTTCTCGATTTTCAGGCCGTGCTCGTCCGTTCCGGTCAGGAACATCACGTCATAGCCCTTGAGTCTCTTGTACCGCGCCATGCAGTCGGCGGCAACGGTCGTATATGAATGGCCGATGTGGAGCTTGTCGCTCGGGTAGTAAATCGGCGTGCTTATGTAGTATGTTTTTTTCACTTCGTTGTTGTCAGACATTTTGCCTCCGTTGTCAGCGGGGAACGCATTCCCGCTTTTCAAAAGGAATTTGCCGCGTTTTTACGCTCCGGAACAGTCGAAAAACGCTTTCCGGCAGGCTACGGAACGGAGCCCGATTGCAAACGCTCTTTATATATTACTACACACGCGCGCATTAGTCAAGCGCGAGAGCATCCCGCGAGAATCCCCCTTGATTTACGAAAAACCCGCCGCGGCGCAGTGTCCGGGCAGGTTTTTGAGTCTTGCCGTTCCTTTCGGGAATCGGTCGCGCGTTTTATTTCTTGCTTTTTTTCTTTCCAAAGATCAGTCTCCAGAGGAAGATGATCAGGCACGAGCCGGCAATCGCCAGAATGACGCTCATCACCCAGCCGCCGCCGATGCCGATAAGGCTTCCGAGCCAGCCGCCCAGAGCACCGCCGAGAATTCCGAGAATGATATTGCGAAGAAGACTTCCGTCACTCTTCATGATTTTGCTTGCGATCCAGCCCGCGAGCGCGCCGAGCACAACGGCAACAAGAATTTTCCACAACATATCGATTGCTCCTTTCACAACTCTTCGCGCCGCCAAAGGCCCGCGGAGAGCGTTTGTTTGCTGAGGGTATTATACTTCAAAACCGCCCGCGTGTCAAAGAAAACCGCAGACTACATCGAAAAGTCGAACCTGTAATCCGCGTAATCCGCCAGATAATAAAGTCCTTCAGCATTTTTGACGAGAACCCCTTCCAAGGCGAGTTCGTCCATCAAAGATTTTGCAAACTCCTCGCCGATCAGCCCGCCTTCGTAAAATGTCGCTGGAACCAACACCGGCTCGCTTGACCCGCGCTGGCTGACAGTCAGGCGATCGACGATTCGTCTCTTGAATTTAAACCTAACCGAAGGGCTCCGCTCCGGCGCCAGCAGACCGTTTTCGCGGCAGAAAGCCGTTAGTTTTTCATAGGCCGCTCGCGCTTCGGGCTGGCCCCAGAGGCCGGTCACGCAGTTGAATTCGGGAATCTCTGGTTCGAGAAGGTCGACTTTCCGCTGCAGTTCCTCTCGCTCCGCGCCGGCGTTTTTGAGGCGCTCAATTTCGCCTAAAGCAAGGCAAAAAGCGGCATACAGTTTTATCTGGTGAAGCTGAGGCAGAATGAGCTTGTAGAGCTGGCGGCGGGTGAGCGGGAACGGTATCGCGTCAGGTCCGGAAGGTTCGGGTTTTCCGGCGAGTTTTGTGAGCGCTTCGTTCAGGTTTTGGGCGCGTTTCAGAATGCCCGAAAAGTCGTTGTCCCCGAGAACGTAACCGGGCGACGTCCACCAGTAGCTGTCCCAGGAGTCGCCGCTTCGTGCGTCGCGGATCAGTTCGAGAACCTGCGTGAGGATTTCTGTGTCGTCCGGGTCGCCGCCGGTGATTAAAGCGGCGCTCTCGCGGAGCAGGCGGTCCGGGTCGTCTTCGGAATCAATCAGGAGGTGACCTGCGGCGTAGAGCGAGAAGAAGTTCAGAACATGGTATGAGTCGGTCTCGCTCCAGTAGGCGGGCACAAGAACGCCGTCCCCCTGCGCGCGGACCGTGTTGAAAACGTTCTTAAGCACGCGGTTGTTGACGGTCATGAACGCAAGCTGGTCGATCTCCATGTCGGCGGTGTACCAGCCCCAGACTCCGAGCTCGCAGCCGAGCTTTTTGACGCCTTCCCGGAACGCGGCGCGTTTGCCGGGTGCGTTCCAAATGGGAAGGAACGGCAGCTCCATCAGCATGACGTCGTGAAGGCCTGCGTCGATCAGCGCCTGCGGGTAGTTCCCGGGGCAGCCCCAGGTGTCGACCGCGATCTTCACGTCCGGGTTTCCCGCGCGGAACTTCTCCGCGAGCAGCTTCAAAAAGAAAACAACGCTTTCTATGTCGGCAAGGTTTCCGGGATCGTAAAAATGCGCGATAACGCGGTCCGCGTAAGGCGCGAGTTCGGCGTAAATGTCGTAATATTTGTTGAAGAGCGCAAGCACCCGCGGGTCTTCGCAGGCGGGCCGGGAAGGATCCGTGTTTGTGTACACGGCGTCAGGTTCGGTCCACCCGTGGCCTGAGAATTCCGCGGCCCAGCACCAGACCGTGAAATTGAGTCCGATTTCGTGACAGGCGTTCGCGAGAATTTTGAACCTGTCGTGAACGTTTTCGGGCGAACCGCTCGCCCGCCACGCCGCGCAGATGTCCATGACCTGAATGCCGGTAAAACCGCACGCTTTGATCATTCGCGCGTAATCCCGGAGCTGCCGGTCGGAAAGGCACATAAAATCGTTAAGAAGCGACACGGACGTGTTGCCGACGTAGCCTCTGTTCATGTCAAATTTCCACGTACAAAGCGCCGCTTCGCGCTCTCTTATCCAGGGGTTTTCGGGTGAAAACATAACGATTCCTCCAGTCGGTTCAAGCCGTAATAGGCGATTGCAAGTGTGAGAATGAACTAAGATTTTTTCGATCTTAATTGATAAATGGATTCCGCGAGAGAGTAAAGTGTAGTTTTAATAGGTGGAGATAGCTCGATGGCATCCGGGTTTTCCTCTTTCAACGAAAAGCAAAAAGAGTCAACAATAAGATTTCCGTTGTGATTGACTTTTGAGCGTCAAAAATGATGGATTGTTTTTCATGTCGAACTCAAATTCGTCACACTTTTTTTGAACCCAGTCCTTCGCTTTTTTTGTAGCTTCAAGTACCGCAAAACGGGAATCATATGGTAGATTAAACGCTTTACTTTGCCAAGACTTCCAAAGTTCTAAATCGGGATCATTAATTGAAGAAACGTAGGCAACACCATTATCAACAAAAAACACAACTATTACAGTGGCGTGGCCGCTAATAGTATCGTCGTCCAAATAAGCTGGATACTTACTAAGCCAGTTTGACTGGGTTTCCAAATCGCGTAAAAAGGATTCTTTGGCGGAAGCCTTGTATTCGGAGAAATATCGATTATCAGGATGCTGCATTTTAGTGCACCACTCTTCTTCAAACGACTCCTCAAAGTCTTCAGGAATCCATATATCAAGCGTGTCTTCTATCAAATTATAGAATGCGGCATTGGGTTTATAAAGACTCAGCAACGATTCAAAGACATCCTGATTACAATGAATTACGAAGGCGTTATTGACGGAATGTGAGGCCTCAAACCATTTATTGTTTGGAAAGGACTCCTTTAGTTGAGCAAATTTGAGTTCCGCTAAGGTATAGTTCTGCATTTTTCTCTCCTTTAACTTGAAAGAGCTAATCGTTTTATGGGTTAGAGTATAGCAAATCGTAAATGAATTGTAAATGTCGCCGCAAAGCCGATTCTTGACAAAAAGCCGCCCTCATTGTATGATTTTGACTGAGAGAGCCGGAGGCACGCGAAAATGAGATCGGACAAAGCTTTAAAAATGAGAAAAGGCAGAAGGCGGCGCGCGTTTTTTGCGTGTGTGCGCGCCGCCGCCCTACTTATAGCCGTATTTGTCCTGGCGGGCTGCGACCCCGGGACAGGAGGCGACCCGGCGGGGCAGCCAGGGACGTCAGGGCCGACGGGGGAGCCCGACACGACGGCCGCGCCGTCCGAAGGGAGTGAAATCGTTATGAGAGTTTCGCAATGGGACAAACGGTCCGCGAAGGAGATCGTGAGCGTCGGCGCGCTGACGTCGGTCACGCCGGACCTTATGGTCTACGACTGCAGAGACTTCGGAATCGAGCCCGGCTCGGGAGACGACGTAGCGAAGGCGGTCGAAAAAGCCGCCGCGTCGATCGTCGAAAAGGGCGGCGGCGTCCTCTATTTCCCCTCGGGCCGCTACAAGGTCGAGTCGGCGATAAAAATCGACAGCCCGGACAGCTGCTGGCTGTGCCTCTGCGGCGACACGGACGGCTCCTCGCTTTTTGCGGCAAACAACAGGTTCGACGATGCAAACCTCCTAAAAATAGGCAAAAACAACACGCACCTGTCGTTCCTTTCCTTCGAGGACGGCTCTCGCGAGGCGGTCACCGTTTCGGTCGAGGCGGACGGCTGCTCTCTCTACGGCTGCTCGCTCAAAAAGACGCGCCAGAAGGCGACGAACACGTGTCTCGAGGTGTCGGGTTCGTTCGACACGGTCAGGCAGTGCGCCTTTTGGGCGGAAAACAAGGACACGTGCTTTGTCGAATTCACGAAGTACCCGGGCCGCGACGCGTACGGAGACGTCCTCTGCGACGTCCATTTCGGCGGATCGTTTTCGAAAACCGTCCTGATCTCTTCTCACGACGAAAACTCGTCGCCGGAAAACGTCACCGTCTTCAGAAACCTGTTTTTGCTGCCGGCCGATCCGATGATCGAGGTGCGGTCGGTCAACGGGCTCGTCGTCGCCAACAACATGCTCGACGCGGGCACGCGGGCAGTCGGGATATACCCCGAGGGAACGGGCGTTTTTAACGTGGAAATACGCGACAACTACCTCGGAAATTCGACGGGCGGCGTTCTGTGCGGAAAATCGGACGCGAAAGGCGGGAACATCTCTGTCCACGACAACTATTTCTGGACGCCGGACGCCGTCTCGGTCATGGGCGGCGGATACACCGACGTTACGGTCAGAAACAACTACTTCGTCCTTTCGGGCGGAAACGCCGTGTATATGAGCCTCGCGCGCAGGGCGGACGTTTCCGGAAATCTCGTCGCGAACATCGGCTCGGGCAGTCCCGAGCTCGAGATAGGCATGAAGGACGCGGAGTCGGTCATCGATACAGAAGGCTTCGGCTCGTCTTCGGTGCCGGAAAAAGCCGACAGCGCGGAGCCGGTCAAGGTTCCCGCGGTGCCCGAAAAAACGGCCGAATTCGATCAAAAATCCGCCAAAACAGGCGATAAAAAGGCCGGAGCGGGTGAAAAATACTTCAACGTGAAGGATTTCGGCGCCGCGGGCGACGGCGTAACGGACGACACCGGGGCCGTCAGAGAGTGCTTCAAAAAGGCGAAGGCGGCGAGCGGAACGGTCTTTTTCCCCGAAGGGACGTACCTCATAAAGGAGACTGTTTCGGTCGCAAAGGACGACTCGAAAGTCATGTTCGTCAAGGGCGCCGGCGCCGACAAAACGTTCATAAAAGGCGACTCGTCGCTGGGCGGCCCCGTTTTCGAGATCAAAATGAAATACAATTTCTCGATCTACGACGTGAGCATAGAGCACACGGGTTCGGGCAGCTGCGTCGACGCGCTTTACGTCAAGGCGTTCGACTGCGTTTTCGCCGGCGGCCCCGGCAACACGGCGCCTGTCGTTCAGTACCACGGCTCAAACTGCTGGACGGTGCGCTGCCGCTTTTTCGCGGGCAACCCGGAGAGCTACGGGCTCAGTTACACGAGGTGGAAGGGCGAGATCTCGATCAACGACTACATAATCGACTGCGAATTTTCGGGCAGCGGCAAGGGCGTTCTTGTCGGCGACGGCTCAACTGTCGGCGAGGGGCGCTCCGAGGGGCTGAAAATTATCGGAAACACTTTCCGCAACACAGGCGCGACGCAGACCGAAATTTACGAGATCCTCCACGTGAACGTCGCCTACAACGATTTTGAAGGCTCTCAGAACGCGATCTTCCTGTCAAACCTCGGCTACGGACCGGACGGGATCTACGTCGACCACAACGTGATAGAGGCTTCGGAAAACGGAATCACCTCCGGAACTGTCGCGGGCGGCGGAGACTACGTCTCGATGGTCGTAGTTCACGCCAATGAATTTTCGAAAAAATGCGGGAACGCGGTTTCCGAACCCGTCCCGTTTAATAAAAAGATGATCCACGACTGATTTTTGCGACCGGAAGGCCCCCTTAAAGAGCGCCGGCCGGCGGCGAAACGCGAAACTTTTTTACGGAGAAAAATTATGAACAACGTAACAAAACTCACAATTCTTCACTCGAACGACATGCACGGCGACTTTCTGCCGACAGTCAAGGACGGCGTCGAAACGGGCGGCCTCGTGAGGCTTTCGGGCTACATCAACAGGATCCGCGAGGAGCGAAAAAACGTCCTCTACCTGATCGCGGGCGATATGTTCAGAGGCTCTGTCATCGACTCCGAGTACCAGGGCCTGTCCACAATCGACCTTGTGAACAACCTCAGGCCTAACGCCGCGACCATCGGAAACCACGAGGTCGACTACGGAATCGCCCACCTTCTTTTCCTCGAGAAGTGCGCTCGCTTCCCGATCGTCAATGCGAACCTTTTCGTCACGATGAACAACGCGCGTCTGTTCACGCCCTACGTCAACCTCGAAATCGACGGACTCAGAATTCTCGTGATAGGCATTCTGACCGACGAGGTGCTCGCGTCAACCAAGGGCGAGAAGATCATCGGCACGTTCATCGACGTCAAGGCGGCGGCCAAGGAAGTCGGCATCATCTGTGACAACTACCGCACCGTCAACACCGACATGACCGTTCTGCTCACGCACATCGGCTACGAGAAGGACGTGGAGCTGGCGAACCACCTCGACCCGGAGTGGGGCGTGAATATGATTATCGGCGGTCACTCCCACACCTTTATGGAAGAGGCGGAGTACGTGAACGGCGTTCCGATCGTGCAGGCGGGAACGGGCACCGGAATCATCGGGAAAATCGACCTCCAGTACGACCGTGACAGCCGCGAAATCGTTGATTTCAAGTGGAAATGCGAGCCGGTCAACGAAAAAACCGCGCCGAAAGACCCGCTTATGGAGGAACTTTTGAACAGTTACCGGACCGTAACGGACGGCAAGTACAAGAGAGTCGTCACGCGCTGGGCCAGGAAGCTTACCCACCCGAGCCGCGAGCAGGAGACCGAAATGGGCAACCTTTACGCCGACGCGATGCAGTTCGAGAGCAGCTTCGACATCATGCTGATGGGATCGGGAAGCATCCGCAAAAAGGAGCTCGGCCCGATTATCGAGTACCAGGACATGATTGAGAACACCCCGTTCGACGACTGCGTCTGGATGCTGAAAGTGACAGGTGCGCAGTGGCGGCGCATGATCAAGCACATTCTTCGCGACGACGCATGGAAGGGCGAGACCGAGTTTTATCAGTTCTCGACAGGCGTCCGCATAAAATACAACAAAACCACAAGAGTTATCGAGGAGCTCAAGTTCAACGGCGAGGACGTCACGGACGATATGGAGCTCAAGATCGCGGTCCAGAACTACCACTACAAGAATTTCGATGAGTTCCTGGGCATACCGCTTGAGGAGGTAAAAAAGAACATGCGCCCGCGCGTTGTCGCGACCTCGCTGAACAACATTGTCGAGGAGTTTTTCATGACTCACGACGGACTCGACGCGCACGTCGAAGGGCGGCTCGAAGTAGTCGAATAAAGGCTTGTATGCGGCGGTTTTCGACAGGTTTTGCTCCCGTCTGAAACTCCGCATAATTGTTCCACGTGGAACAATTGCGTTTTTGGCTATTTATAGGACAAATTTAATGTTCGTGTCTGAAAACGGCCCTCCAAACAAATTGAGGACGTAAAAGACTGTTTAAAATCATAAGAATCGGGCCGCGATTGAATTCACGACCGCCGTCTGGTATAATACATTTTAGAAAAATAAACCAACATGAGGAGGTTTGCTTTCATGAAAAGATTATTTGCAATTATGATATCGCTGTGCCTTGTCATAGCGCTTTTCGCTGCATGCGCGAAGAACCCGGACACGCCCGTGCCCACCGAGGCTCCTCAGGAAGCGACGGAAGCTCCTGCCGAGCAGCCCACCGAAGCTCCTACCGAAGCGCCGACAGAGGCTCCGACACCCGAGCCGACGCCAGAACCCTTCATCGATCCTTACGCGGTCACGATTCAGGACTGGGACGACGCCGACGTGAGAGCAATGTCGTTCGACACGATCTTTTTTGACAAGAAGATGATTACCGACGGCGGAGTTATGGGTTGGAAAAACGACAACGACGAGACAATCGACGGAACCAACGGCAAGATCAAAGTGGTCGGCATGAGAGGCTGGGCCGGATTCCTGGAGGAAGACATGGTCGCAATGGGCTATCAGATCGACAACAGAGAGCCCGTTCTGGTTGAGGGCGCCTTCGAAACGACGCAGCCCGAAGTTAAGGCCGCCGGCGGTGATTTCGCGCAGCGTTTCCGCGTCAACATTCCCGTTGAAGGACTCTACGGAAAAGACCATGAGCTCAGAGTTTTTGCGAAGCTTGAGAGCGGCGCCTGCTACTACATCAACCCCGAAGGGTCCGCGTTTATGCTCTACTACAACGGCCCCGACGCTGCCGAGAACGTGATTGACGGCAAGATCAACGCCGGCGAGTACAACACCTCTTACATTCTCGACTCCTCGAACGCGAAGACCTGGACCAACACCGAAATCGGCGACACGTCCGTGAAGTACTATCTGCGGCTCGCAAGCGACGCCGTGTACGTCGGATTTGAAACTGTCGGTTTTGTCGAAGGCGACTACGTGCAGCTCGACTTCAACCCCGGCGCAAGGCTCGACGATTCGTCCGCGGGCGGCCTTTTCGTGTCGTTCGTGATTGGTGAAGACGCGAAGGTCCTCCAGCACAACCACAAGACGCAGCTGAAAGACGAAATCGACACCGCGGGAACCGACATCACTTCCCTCGTTGAGGTGAAGATCATTACGACCGAAGAGGGCTACGCAGGCGAAGCTAAGCTTCCCGCCGAGTTCTTCAAGGTCACCGACGTCGAGAAGGCCGACGAGTTCAAGCTCGGCTCCGAGAACCTCTACTTCGGTATGTTCATCGTCATCATGAACGACCCCGAAGGCTACACCAACCAATCCGCGGCACCCGGCTCCGACTGGTCGCCCAAGGGACTCGGCCTCCACGAGTACGTTGTGTATTAATGCCTATGCCACGGTTAAATAAATAACCGGGCTTTGCCTTTGCGCCGCGCCTTGCAGAATTCTCCGGATTACCGGGGGTTCCCTGGCGCGGCGTTTCGGTTGACTTCTGTCCGCGGATGTGGTACAATATTTCAAATTTCCCTACGACGAGCGAAAAACGAGCCTTGCCCGGCGAGGGAAATTCACGGCCGTAAAGCGCTAAAAACACTTCCGGAACAACGGCGGAAACTTCAACTGACCCCGCACGCAAAACTCACGAAAGGAGGGCGCCTGACATGAAATATTACGTCGTCTCCGACATCCATTCGTTCCTGACGCCCCTCCGCGCGGCGCTCAAGGAGGCCGGCTACTTCAGCGACCCCGAACCGCACAAACTCGTGGTATGCGGCGACATTTTCGACCGAGGCAGCGAGCCGCTCGAAACCGAACAGTTCATCTGCCGCCTTCTCGAACGCGACGAGGTCATAATTGTCCGCGGCAACCACGAAGACCTGATGCTCTCCCTTCTCGAAGACGCCGAAGTTTTCGAAGGTACGTCCGTCATTCTTCACTCCCACTACGCCCACAACGGCACCGTACGCACCCTGCAGCGCTTCACCGGCGCATCCAACCGCGACATCTGCGAACGACCTGCCGAAATCGTCGCGAAAATGCGAAAAACCGAGTACATCCGCACGATCATTCCGGCCGCACGCGACTGGTTCGAGACAGAGAACTACATTTTCGTCCACGGCTGGATTCCCTGCCGCGAGGCCAACGAGATGCTCGACGAACCGGTTCCGACCTTCCGTGAATGGCGCAAAGCCAGCCGCCTCGACTGGGAATGCGCGCGCTGGATGGACTACGTTGAAGTGCTGAAACGTGGTCTCCCGAAGCCGGAAAAGACCGTCATCTGCGGCCACCGCAGCGCTTCCTACGGCCACGACGAGTTCGAAAAACCCGTTCCTACAGGGAAAGGCAAGGTGACCCGCAGCGCCGGCAGTAAAGGGAACGTGGAAGAATCGCACTTCCGCCCGTTCTACGGCGACGGCCTCATCGCAATCGACGCGTGCACCGTTCTCAGCGGCGTCACGAACTGCATTGTGATTGAAGACTGACTTTGGCCCGACACCCGTTTCCGCACAGTTTGCACAATTTTTTCGTGAATTTCCGCAAATTTCAAAAAAACGCTTGACAACGCGCCAAAACGGAATTATAATAGTTTCCGCGTGTGAAGCGATCGTGATTTAAACACGTTCGATGCACGCACCTTTAGCTCAGTTGGTAGAGCAACTGACTCTTAATCAGTGGGCCCAGGGTTCGAGTCCCTGAAGGTGCACCAAACACAAAAAGAGGCGGCCAAACGGTTGCCTCTTTTTGTGTTTTACGAAAATTACCAACGGGACTCGAACCCGCGAGGGTTTCGGCGTTAAGCAAATTCTCCGGTGGAGGATTTGTAGCCGAAATCGCGATGAGCTGAGCTCGAGCAGTAAGCATGCGAGCGAATAGACAGGAAACAAAGAGCGAAGCAGGCGGCGAGTCCCTGAAGGTGCACCAAGGTGTGTAGACTAAATAGATGCACACGCAAAAATTTTAGTGCGAAATAAAAAGATGCAAAAGCCCTTTTTCGAGGGGTTTGAGGGATTCGTACGCTATTGAGGCTTTTCAAACACGAGCTTTCACGAAAAACGTAGAGTGAAATTAAGACACATAATAATGGTTTATTGCCGACTGAAAGATGAAAACTCAGCCGGTTTTTTGGTTTTTCGACATGGTTGCTTTTTGGCGTCATTTAGAGTAAGATGGTTTTGAAATCGAACAGTTCGATAAACTGGGATTTGACCGGAGTGAAATCGCATGAAACAGTTAGGTAATATAAGCATAGGGAAAAAACAGGAAGCCGTATTCTATCTTAATGCTTATTTTTTGCTTCCTAAAGAACATGATTCGTATGAGTCTTTTCGAGAAGCCGTCCATAATTCGGAAAAGCCCTTGCGGGTTTCTGCTGTTGTTCTTCGAGAAAATCACGAGATACCTTCTTGGAGTGTTCAAAAAGGCATCAGTATCGCTCCGTTCTTTATCACCGGTTATCATGATGAACCGTCTGAAATCGTCATTACAGATGAAAATGCAATCTTCCCTGGAGAAGTAACTCTCCTGACTCAGGATGAATATAATGCGCTTCTTCGTGAGAAGGTGCTGTCTTACTGCCCGGGTTGTATACGCTACCGACCGTTAAGCAATCGCGTTCAAAGCC
>JAEEGF011186017.1_pt1 | contig 31729 bp, 30 predicted proteins | sample 9134171 | NCBI WGS metagenome assembly JAEEGF01 (sample SAMN16246542, study PRJNA631951) | gut metagenome | biome: gut microbiome; feature: rumen; material: AP-attached | host: Bos | place: Iran: Karaj | collected 2018-10 | reverse complement strand
GGGCAGTTCCAGCATATCTTGAGTTTCTCAAGAATGCGAAAAAACATACAATAATAGTTGATCAACTGCAGTCAGAACAGGCATCTAGGTTCTTGGGGAAGCGCAACAGAAATATCATCATTTATGTTAAGGAAGATGTAAAAATAGATGTCCTACCAAGCCACAAGTGGATGACCTTGGGCCAGATAAAGGAATGCATGCGTCACGAAAATCTGGTGAACATGGATTCCCGCACCGTTCTTTCCTGTATCCCCCTGTCTAGAGAGCTACTGGAAGGAGATGAGCTTTCTGATGTTGAGAGCCTGTTTGCAGATAAGGCATTTTTTGCCTCCGTATTTAGCGGAGCAGATCAGGGGAGAGAGCACCTCATTTTCAACAGTCTGAATGATTACAAAATGTTGAATGATGCCGAGTATAAGACCGTACCGCTGAAAGCTCTGAAAAGTTGGAAAATAATCCCATCAGGAATAGAAAGCAAAAATCCTTATGACTTCAAGGTCATCTATTGCAAGATAGAAATAGAAGGGAGAGAGGTCCGCAAGTGGGAACAGCCTCTTGTAGAAGCCACTGGAATTGCCCTTTTCGGATGTCTTACAGCGGTTGAGAATGGTATCCGCAAGTATCTGGTAAAGATTAAGCCGGAAGTTGGCAGTTTTGACGGAGCAGAGCTGGGGCCTACTGTACAACTTGAATCCCTGGCGTTAAAGAATAAAGATTTAAATGCAATAGACAGCTTCTTTTTGGAACAACTTGAGAAGAAACGAAATGTCCTTTTCGACAACCTTCTTTCAGAAGAAGGAGGGCGCTTTTATCACGAGCAGAACAGGAATGTAATTATAGAAATTGATTCACAGGAAGAGATTGGGTCACTGCCCAACGGCTATTTCTGGGTAGATTATGCCACAATCAACCATATGATCCAGTTCAACAATGTGGTCAATATACAGCTTAGAAATATAATGGCACTTATGGAGATATGAATAGGAGCATTAAATGATTCCATTTAACAGACCATCAATAACAGATTTAGAGTTATCTTGCGTTGCAGATGCAATGAAGTTGCGACGAACTTCTGGTGACGGCCCTTATACTATGAAAGTATATGAAAAGTTTAAAGAGATTCTCGGTATAGAGAATATGCTGCTCACCACATCTGGTACAACAGCCTTGGAAATGGCATCGCTCTTGATAAATCTTGAGCCGGGGAATGAGGTTATTGTCCCATCCTTCACCTTCTCTTCTACTGCAAATGCATTCATGCTCCGCCGTGCCAAACCGGTCTTCTGCGATATTCGCAAAGACACCATGAATATTGACGAGACAAAGATAGAGGCATTAATCACCAAAAAGACAAAGGCAATCTATACCGTAGACTACGCAGGTTTCCCAGCCGAGGCCGATGCAATAAATGAAATAGCAAAACATTATAACCTATTTGTTATCGAAGATGCGGCTCAGGCAGTAGGTTCCTCTTATAAGGGAAGAAAAGCTGGAACACTAGGCGATTTCGGCTGTTACAGCTTCCACGAGACCAAAAATTACTCCATGGGCGAAGGCGGTGGTCTTGTCATCAACGACCCAAAGTATATAGACCGGGCAGAAATTATCCGTGAAAAGGGAACAAACCGCAGGCAGGTGCTTAAGGGGATGACCGATAAATATACATGGCACGATATCGGATCCTCATTCCTACCATCTGATCTTTTGGCTGCAATGCTCTATGCTCAGCTTGAGCGATATGATGAGATTATGGAGAAACGGCTTAATGTATGGAATATTTACCATGCCCAGCTTAAGGAGCTTGATGATAAAGAATTATTAAGACAGCCTGTTTTGCCAGAGTATATTATTCATAATGGACATATGTATAACATCATTCTCCCAGACGCAAAAACAAGAGATAACCTTGTAGCCAAGCTCAAGGACGATGGTATTTATGCATATATCTGTTATGTTCCGCTCCATTCTGCTCCATTGGGAAGAAAACTGGGATATAATCCAGAGACATGTCCTGTGACCGAGGATTATGGCCAGCGGGTGCTCCGTCTGCCGTTATATGCCGACATGACCAGCGCTGATGCAGAACTTGTTTGTGAAAAAATAAAGAAGATTTTAAGATAAATGAATATAATAAATGCCACTTGGGAAAAAAGAAATTTTGGTTGCCCTGTATTTGAAGTTGAATTTAATCAAAAAGATTTTGATTCTTTTGATACTCATATAAAAGGGCTTAAAGAAATAGAGAACCAGAAAGCTTATATTGTTCTAAAATGTCCAGTCGGAAATGTAGAAATAATTCATAAATTGGAAGATTATGGTTTTAGGTTTTTAGAAACAATTTTTGACTTGAAGAAAAAAACAAATACAAGTTTCAGTTTGCCAGAGTATTATAATAGGTTAAATTGCCTTTTTAAAACCCGCGAAATATTAGATAAAACGGAATGGAAAGAAATAATAAAAAATAATATAACAGATAAAATGTTTGTTTCAGATAGAGTTTATTTAGATCCCATTCTTGCGAATGCAATTTCAGCAAAACGGTATAAAAATTGGGCCAATGATTTGTCAGATGATTCTGATGCTAGGATGCTGTTAATCGAGAAGAAAAGTAATAAAGAACCAATAGGTTTTACAATTGTCAAAGAAAACAAGGACTCAAATTCAACAAATGGATTAATTGGTGGCATTTTTCCTAATATTTCATGTTTTGGAGTTGGCGCAATGCTAATATCAGCACCGCTTGAGTATGCTTTTAAAAGAAATAGTAATTATTTTATGGCGCATATATCATCAAATAATTTACCAGTTCTAAAATTATATTCGCAATTTGGGTTTGAATTTATATCAGAACATTATGTTCTAAGAAAATATATCAAGGAGTGAGGTATGACTAATTTAGAAAAGTATACAAATGTTTTTACAGAAACATTTGGCATCACGGCAGAGGAGACAAAAAATCTTAAATATCAAGGAATTGCGGCATGGGACTCTGTTGGGCATATGGGCCTTGTTGCTGCTTTGGAAGATGCTTTTGGTATTATGTTGGAAGCAGATGATATTATAGATTTAAGTTCATTTGATAAAGGGAAAAAAATACTTAAGAAGTATAATATTGAAATCTAATATGAATGAAAGAATTGTTTTAAAGAATTTAGATGCCTATGAGATTCAGCAATATCAGCAAAATAGGTATCCCTGCTTTTTTGTTGATTTTATTGAAGAGGCCGTTCCTGGAGAATATGCCATAGGTTTTAAGAACTTTACTTACAATGAATGGTTTTTTCCCGCTCACTTTGTTGATGAGCCCAATGTGCCAGGGTTTATTCAAATAGAAACATTGACACAAGTTTTTCTGATGACTTTTTTAACATATCCAGAAAACAAGGGCAAAAAAACCGGATTCGTACAAGTAAAGAACGCAAAATTTAAACGAAAAATTATCCCGGGGGATCGACTTGATATAAAAGCTGAATTAACATCATACAGACGAGGACTTGCGATAGGTTTTGTTAAAAGTTATGTGAATAAAGAACCGGCTTGTGAGCTAGAGCTGGTGGTTTCAATTCCTGAAATAATGACAAAATTTAGGCCAATAATTTAATAAAAATGATACGAGTTGCAGATTATATAATACAAAGGCTAGTAGAAGAGGGGGCAAAACATCTTTTCATGGTGACTGGTCGTGGAGTTCTTTTCCTTTCTGACGCCGCTGCAAAAAATAAAGAACTTAAGTGTATTAGTGTTCATCATGAACAGGCAGGTGCATATGCAGCAATGGCATATGCACAATATAACGAAAAAATCGGAGCATGTCTTGTTTCAACAGGGTGTGCTGGTACAAACGCATTAACCCCAGTATTGTGTGCTTGGCAAGATGAAGTTCCAATGATTGTTATTTCTGGACAGAATATGCTTGCAGAAACGGTTACATATACCAGTTTGCCAGTTAGAACGTTTGGCCAGCAAGAGGCTAATATTGTTGAAATTGTTAAACCAATTACGAAATATGCAACCATGCTTACAAAAGCAGATGATATTGGGCTTGTCCTAGATAAAGCTTTTCATGAAGCAACAACAGGGCGGAAAGGCCCGGTATGGATGGACATCCCTCTTGATTTGCAGAATGCAAGAATTGAACCATCTGAATTAAAAAGACAAGAATTCCCTAAAAACAATTACAAAATAAGCATACAAGATTTAGAACAAATTAAAGAAGGCTTAAATAACTCCAGTCGTCCAATAATTCTCATAGGGAGTTCAATACGTTCAAGTGCTTCAATCGATTTATTGAAAAGTTTTGTTGAAAAATACAAATATCCTGTAGTATTTACAAATTCTTCTGTAGATATATATGGCTCTGGAAATCCATTATCTATGGGGGTTGTAGGAATAATGGCTTGTAACCGAGCTGCAAATTTTGCAGTCCAAAATGCAGATTTTGTTTTAGTTCTTGGAAATCGCTTAACTGCAATGGCTACCGGTAGTTCAAAAGAGAAATTTGCTAGATCTGCTAAAATTTATACTGTTGATATCGATAAAAACGAACACAAGAAAGGGAATATCAAAGTTGATAAAAGTTTTATTGCAGATGTAAAAGATGTGCTTCTAAAACTTAATTCAGAACCCTTGAAAAAAACTTCAGAAAAATGGCAAAAGAAATGTCTGGAATGGAAAGAACTTTTTCCTAATTGTGAAGATTGTTATAAGACTAAGGGCGCAGTTGATTTATATGTACTAGCAGATTATTTTTCTAATACAATGGCAAGTGACGATGTCCTTGTTACCGATGCAGGGCTAGAAGAACTGATTTTGCCTTCAAATGTAATATTTAGGGAACACCAAAGAGCAATTCATCCCGTAAATCAAGGTGCAATGGGCTATGCTCTTCCAGCTGCTGTTGGCGTATATTATTCAAGTGGGAAAAATATAATTACAGTTATTGGTGATGGTTCGGTAATGATGAATTTACAAGAACTTCAGACAGTAAAATATAACAATATTGCATTAAAAATTATAATAATAAATAATAATTGTTATGCTGTAATACGTCAAAGACAAAACGATTTATTTAAAACTCGAACTATTGGAACAGATTATAGCAATGGTATTTCGTGTCCAGATTTTGAGAAAATTGCAAATAGTTTTGGTATTAAATATTTGCGGATAAATACTGTCGAAGAACTGCATTTATTGGATGAGAAATTACATCAGAATATTCCAATTATTTGTGAAATAATGGGAAAAGAGAATCAAAAGTATTTACATAGTTCATTCAGAAAAGGAATTAGTGGTAAATTTGTACAACCTCCCCTTGAAGATCAATCGCCTTTCTTGGATAGAGATTTGTTTTTATCACAAATGATAATTGAACCGATTGACTTGTAATAAAGGATTATAACAATATGGCTGTTTTAAGTTTATCAGACAATACAATAATAGGAGACTATAAATCGCCTTATATTATAGCTGAAGTAAATTCTAGTCATAACGGAAATAAAGAAACAGCAAAGGAAATGATTAAGGCTGCAAAAAATGCGGGATGCAATTGTGTGAAATTTCAGTCTTGGTCTCCTGAGTCTCTTTATTCTAAAACATACTATGATAAAAACCCTATATCAAAGAGAATAGTTCAAAAGTTTTCTTTTAGCAAAGAAGATTTAAAAGAAATGGCCGATTATTGCAAAGAAAATAGTATTGGATTTTCCTCAACCCCTTATTCAAGGGCAGAAGTCGATTTCCTTGCAGATGAATGCGATGTTCCTTTTATAAAGATAGCTTCAATGGAGATAAATAATTATGATTATCTCCGTTATATTGCTAAAAAGCAAAAACCTATTATTCTATCAACTGGTATGGCGGATTTAGATGAAATAGAGAAAGCTGTAAACGTTATTGAGAGGACAGGAAATAATCAGCTTTGCCTTTTACATTGTATTTCAATTTATCCAGCGGATTCTCATTCGATAAATCTTAATAATATAGTGCTTTTGCGCGAGAATTATCCCCAATATCCAATAGGTTTTTCAGATCACACATTGGGCTACGAGATATCTTGCGCAGCAGTAGCTCTAGGAGCAGCTGTAATAGAAAAGCATTTGACATTAGATAAATCTAAGATGGGAATGGATAATAATATGGCAATTGAACCAGATGAAATGGGACAACTGGTTGCTTGTTGTAAAAATATTAATGTAGCACTTGGTAAAAAGATAAGAGAAGTTTCAAGTGAGGAAAAGTTACAGCGATTAAAAATGCGCAGAAGCATAATTGCCATAAAGGATTTAAAAGAAGGTGAGATTCTAAAAAGAGAAGATTTGGATGCCAAAAGGCCTGGAGATGGAATCAGCCCAGATAAAATAGATATGCTTATTGGTAAAAAGCTTAAAAAAGATATTACAGGTGACTCACTTATTTATTTAAAAGATGTTGAATAAACAATCTATAGCAGGATTCTACGTCTATACTTCCGTATATAGATACATTAATTCTAATATGTATATTTTAACTGAAAAGAATGAGGCATTAGTTATTGACCCGCATATTGAAGAAGATATTGTTGGCTTGTTTAAAAGGCTTGGGATTAAAGACGTATTTATTATTTTAACTCATGAACATCCTGATCATATATCAGGTGTATATTGGTTTCAGCAGAATTATAAATGCACTTTAATTTGTAGTGATATATGTGCCAAATACCTTTGTGATAAAAAAAATACACGACCTATTTTAATCAGTTTTGTCTTAGAACAGAAAGATAGTGAAGACGCAACTCATCTTTTAGATGAGTTTAAAAAAGAGTATTTTATTACTAACTATAAAGCAGATATAACTTTTAATAGTACATATGAATGGTTTTGGCATGAGCATTTATTGAAATTTTATCTATTGGAAGGACATTCAAAAGGGAGTTGTATTGTAATTATAGATAATAAAATAGTTTTATCGGGAGATACATTATTAAAAGATTATCCAGTGATTACCCGTTTCCCAGGAGGAAACACCACAAAATATAAGGAAGAAACACTACCTTTCTTAAATCAAGTTTTAAAAAAAGATATGAATATTTTGCCAGGTCATGGAGAATCATTTTTATTAAATGAAATTATACGAGAGGGTAAAATTCATGTGGAACTTAGATAAATATAGAGGAAATATAGCAGTCATAACCGAAAATGGGCAAGAAATAACATATTCAGAGTTTGAAAAATATTGTGCAGAATTGACAAGCAACATTTCTTCTCGTTGTCTTATTTTTAATCTCTGCAAAAATGAAATTGGGGCTTTAGTGGGGTATGTTAGTTTTCTAAATGCACAGATTGTCCCTTTGATGCTGAATGCAGACCTTGATGATGATTTGTTAAATCATTGCTTAGATACATATAAACCTGACTATATTTATCTTCCCTCTGTGCATAAGGATAAATTCTCAAGTTATGCGTGCATTTATGAGAATCTAAATTATTGCTTGCTTAAAACTCCATACAATCATGAATATAAGCTATATGATGAGTTGGCCTTGTTACTGACCACTTCTGGATCTACTGGAAGCCCTAAATTGGTACGACAAAGCTATAAAAATATAGAGGCTAATACAAAATCAATCGTAGAGTATCTTAAATTGGATAAAACCGAAAGGCCAATCACTACTCTCCCTATGAATTATACATATGGCCTTTCTATATTGAATACCCACCTTTGGGTTGGGGCAAGCATTATATTAACTGAAAAAGGACTTATGCAGAAAGAGTTCTGGCAACAGTTTAAGGGGTTTGAAGCAACTTCTTTCGGAGGAGTTCCTTATACTTATGAAATGTTGGCCCGATTACGCTTTTTCACAATGAAACTGCCATCTTTACGTTATATGACCCAGGCTGGTGGAAAACTATCACCAGAATTGCATGAAAAGTTTGCAGAATGGTCGCAGAATAATGGGAAAAAGTTTATCGTTATGTATGGTCAGACTGAGGCTACTGCAAGAATGAGCTACTTGCCAGCTGAGAAGTCTTTGGAAAAATATGGCTCTATGGGGATTGCAATTCCTGGTGGAAAATTATCTCTGATTGATACAGAGGGGCAGTTGATAACCAAACCAGAAACTGTTGGTGAACTTGTTTACGAAGGAGACAATGTCACCTTAGGGTATGCACAATGTGGAAAAGACCTGGTACTTGGTGATGAACGTAATGGAAAATTAATAACAGGCGATATGGCTAAATTTGATAAAGATGGCTTCTTCTATATTGTGGGAAGAAAAAAACGTTTCTTAAAGATATATGGAAATCGCGTTAACCTTGATGAGACCGAGCGATTGATAAAGGCACAATTCCCAGAAATTGAATGTGCATGTGCCGGGATTGATGATAAAATGAATATTTTTATTATCAATGATGCATATAAGGAAAAGATTTGTGACTTTATATCTGAAAAAACAGGCTTGAACCGTGCAGCATTTGATATAAAAGTAATAACGGATATTCCTAAAAATGAATCAGGAAAAACATTGTATAAAGAACTGACAAAATACTATGAGTGACATTATTTTAGATAATATTTCCCCATTTTCATTGAAGAAGACTGCAAAAGAAAAGCTGTTGACAGAAAAGTTAGTACAGCTTACTGAATATCATAGGCAGAACTGCCAGGAATATAAGAAAATCCTTGATAAACTTTCATATGATTCATCAAGAGTAAAAACATACTATGATATTCCCTTTTTACCAGTGCGTTTATTTAAAGAATATAAATTATATAGTATTACTGATGAAGAAATATTCAAAACCATGACATCTTCTGGTACGACAGGGCAGGCGGTTTCAAAAATTGTATTAAATAGAAATGTTGCCGCAAATCAGCAGAAAGCTTTGGTAAAGATAGTCTCTGATTATACAGGCGCCTCAAGGTTTCCGATGCTTATTATTGATTCACCTTCTGTAATCAAAAATCGACTTATGTTTTCTGCTAGAGGGGCAGGAATACTTGGTTTTTCGATTTTTGGCACAGACAGGACCTATGCCTTGGATGATGAGATGAGAATAGATGTTGACGCAATATTAAGCTTTTTGGACAGACATAAGGGACAACCTGTTTTGCTGTTTGGATTCACTTTTATGATATGGCAGTTCTTTTATAAAGAGTTAAAGAAGATAGAGAATCATGGAATTGATTTATCCAATGGTATTCTTATTCATGGTGGCGGGTGGAAAAAGCTTGCAAATGAGGCAGTATCAAAAGAAGCATTTAAGAAAGCACTATTTGAGGTTTGTGGAATAAAGAGTATTCATGATTATTACGGCATGGTGGAACAAACGGGATGTATATATATGGAATGTGAATATGGACATCTGCATACAAGTATTTATTCTGATGTGATAACACGAAGGCCAAAAGATTTCTCATTGTGCGAGATTGGAGAAAAGGGAATAATACAAGTGGTTTCTTTTCTTCCTGAATCGTATCCGGGACATTCTCTCCTGACAGAAGATGAAGGTATTATTTTAGGGGAAGATGACTGTCCTTGTGGTAGGAAAGGTAAATATTTTGAAATACTCGGTCGGATAAAGAATGCAGAAATAAGAGGCTGTAGCGATACATATGAGAAACATTGAGTACTTAATTGGAAATGAGAATATTTGTACACGACCGCTCCCTGTTTTTTCTACTGAGGTTTGTGGGTTCTTACAGGAGTTATCTTCTGAAATTTTAAAATCACCATCCACGAGACAATATCCGGATTTGTCTGCAGCGGCATTCTGGTGCCGAAAAGCAAATATCGATAAGAAAAAAAGTATTATTAGTGATTATCAAAATAGACTGGGCAGGGGGTTGTGCTTTCATATTACTCCTTCAAATATACCTATCAACTTTGTCTTCTCTTTCTTTTTTGGTATGCTTGCGGGAAATGCAAACATTGTTCGCATACCAAGCAAAGATTTTGTCCAGGTGAATATTTTGATAGATTTTATTAAAAAAACATTAGAAAAATATCCAGATATCAGAGAAAGAACAGCATTAGTCAAGTATGAGCGAGATAATGAAATATCTGAGAAATTCTCTATGATGGCAGACGCAAGGATGATCTGGGGTGGCGATAAGACAATAGCAAACATAAGAAGTTTGAAAACGAAACCAAGATGTGTCGATATAACTTTTGCGGATCGTTACTCTTTCTGCATTATGAATGCTGAATCGGTTTTATCTCTTGACGAGACAAAACTGATTCGTTTGGTTGAGGATTTTTATAACGACACATTCCTTATGGATCAGAATGCCTGTTCTTCTCCCCAAATGATTTATTGGGTAAATGATAATAAAGATGCACGTTTGCGTTTTTGGAATGCAGTTAAAAAAATCGCTGAAAAAAAATACCAGTTACAAGATGCTGTTTGTGTTGATAAATATACAAAGTTCTGTGAGGATTCCATAGACAATGGAGAAATAATTGATAAAATTGTTTTCAATGACAACTATCTATATAGGTGTGAAATAAAAAAATTGAGTCTTTATGTTGATAGTTTGCGTGGAAAATGCGGTTACTTCTATGAGTATTCTTTGAAAAAATTTGATGAATTATTCAATATAGTCAATCCCAAATACCAGACAATCACTTACTTTGGTATAGACCCAAAAGAATTACAAAGAATGGTCATTGAAAAAAGACTTAATGGAATAGATAGGATTGTTCCAATAGGAAAAGCAATGGATATAGATGAAATTTGGGATGGACATAACTTGATTGCAGAATTATCTAGGATAATTACGATAGGATAGGAGATTGATTATGAGGCTGTCTTTTGTTATTCCTTGTTATAAATCAGAGAAAACAATAGAAATAGTTGTAAAAGAGATCTTGGACACAATAGCAACAAGAAAAATTGAAGAATATGAAATAATCTTAGTTAATGATTGCTCACCAGATGATGTTTGGTCTGTAATAAAAAGACTTTCTAAAGAAAATGATAATATTCGAGGAATCTCCTTGTCCAAGAATTTTGGTCAGCATTCAGCATTATTGGCAGGATATACATACTGTTCGGGAGATTATATTATTTCCCTTGATGACGATGGGCAAACTCCCTTAGATTCACTTTTTCAATTAATAGATAAGCTGGAAACAGGATATGATGTTGTATATGCATATTATGACGAAATAAAACAAAATACATTCCGTAAGTTTGGCACAATTGTTGCAAAAAAAATGGGAGAAGTGATGTTGGGGCTCCCAAAAGATTTTCATGGAAGCAGTTTTTATGTTGCAAGGAAATATATAATTGATGAAATAATAAAATGTAAAAATCCTTATCCTTATGTCTTGGGGCTAGTCTTTAGATCAACGCGCAATGTTGCCTGCCTTCCTGCTCATCATAGAAGCAGACTTGAGGGCCGTTCTGGTTATACTTTTTCAAAACTTTTTTCTTTGTGGTTAAATGGGTTTACAGCTTTTTCTATAAAACCATTAAGAATGTCATCTCTTTTGGGGACAATCATTGCATGTATAGGATTTTTTTATGCAATTATTACTTTATTAAAAAAGCTTTCAAATCCATCCATGCCAGTTGGTTATAGCTCCATGGTTTGTTTTTTGTTATTTTTTAATGGAATAATCATGATATTGCTGGGATTAATAGGCGAATATATTGGTCGAATATATATTAATATTAATAACGCCCCTCAATATATAATAAATAAAACAGAAAATATTTCATTAAAACAAGCGGATGAAAAAAAATAAATATTTAATATCATCAGTATGGTATATTGTTGCTAATTCTCTCGGGCTAGGAATTTATTTATTAAGTAATATTATTTTTACTAGAATAATGCCTCAACAGGAATATGGATTATATAGCACCTATTATTCTGTTGTAACAATCTTAGTTCCATTTGTTGGTATGAATCTATTTGTGGGTTTAACAAACGGTTATATTGATTTTTCAACTAAAAAGGAAGAATTTAGAGGGGCAGTTTTTTTCCTCTCTATAATTGTCTTTTGTATTTTTTTATCTTTTATTTCCCCGGTAAAAAAAATACTTAACAATTATTTTAAGATAAATATTTCAAGTTTACTTATGATATTAGCATTAATCCATGCGTATTCATTTTTTGTAGTAAATTATTATTCCACATATCTTAACATGGAAAATGCTTATAAGATAAAATCTTTGTTCTTGTTTCTTCCTAATTTGTTACAGGTTTTTTTACCAGTTGTTATTATATTGGCTCTTAAAAAGGATGCTTTTTTTGAAAGAGTGATAGGTAGTAGTTTAGGGGTTTTGCTATGCGCTTTATTTCCGATTTTTAGGATTATTCAAAAATGGGGAAAAACAATCAATTATCATTATTATAAATATGCGTTAAGTATATCTGTTCCCTCTATTTTAAGTTCAATATCATATATGATAATGCAACATAGCGATCAAGTTATGATAACATTTTTTATTGGTGCAAAGGCTACAGCCGTTTATTCTTTGGTTTTCTTGTTAGGGAATGCATTGTATGGAATTCTTCAAGCTGTAAGCGGGGCATTTCAATCATGGATTTATCGTGTTTTAGGTCAGAATGAAAATAAAGACATACTTATTGTTCAGAAGTGGATATTGTTGTTCTTTTTGTTTATATCGTACTTCTTATTAATGATAGCCCCAGAAATAATAAAAATTCTTTCTCCTAAACCATATTGGGATTTCCGGTATATTCCTCCTTTTCTGGCAGGGTCTTTCATTTTGGTAATAAATAATCTTTATTCTCATGTTGGGACATTTTTCAAAAAAACTGGCAAACTATCTCTTTGTGTTTTTATTGCTGCAGCAATAAATATAATATTAAATTATTATTATGTTCCAAGATTTGGAGCCATTGCAGCTGCATATACCTCACTTGTTTCATACATTGTTTTAGTTTCATTAAATTATGTTTTAGTTAAAATAATTAATAAGAATGTATATTCCGAAAGAATATTCTTGCTTTTCGTGATTTTAATGATAATTGGATGTATTATTTTTATGCTTGTTGGGGATAATATCCTTTTAAGATATATTGTTTATTTATCAATCCTATTTTTTATGAGTCTATACGGATTTTGTCATAGAAAAGAAGTACTTGGGGTGTGTTAAAAAATGAACAAAAAAATAGGATTGTCTGTTATTTATAATTCACATAATTTATATCAATTTATTTGGTATTATTATACATATGGCCGAGATTTGGAATGGTATGCACTATGTTTGCCTGGTATGGATATTAATTATTTGAAAAAATTATGTGAAAAGTGCGGGATATTTGAAAAAATTTATTTTCAGCCAATTTTGTTTGATTCTTTATCGCTAAAAAAGAAAATTTTTTTATTTCTTAAGATGTTCTTATATTTTGTTATAGGAAAACGAAAGAGTTTCTGTAAGAAATTTATTTCAAATTATATTTGTGGATTAAATTTTAATACAGCCGTAGTTCTAACTGATTATGGTTTTGTTGCTGGTTTGTTTTTGTCTTTAGGAGATGAAAAAGAAATAATCATTTTAGAAGACGGAATGGGAGATTATATTGATAGGAAATATAGTAATATTTTCAGAATGGCTAATAATTTTTTTGTGTTTCAAGGTTTTTTCCTTTCACTTATGGGATATGCAAATACAGGGTATTATTTTCCACTAGGCGCAACGAGCAAGTGTATAAAGTTTTGTTCTTGGCCAGAGAAAATGATTTATAGAAAATATAAAAAAATATTGCAACTTTTTGATTTTACTCTGACAGACAAAGAACGATTTAAGGATACTTTGCATTGTCTCTTCCCAGATTTGAGGGATTGTTTTCAAGGTAATTATGATGCAATTATTTTTTCTTCTCCATTGCATAGTTATGTTAGTGATGCCACAAAATATAAATCTTTAATTGAAAAGTTTATAGGTGCAAATTATAAATCAATATTAATAAAGAAACATCCTAGAGACACCATTGATTATAATTTTGATAACTCAGTTAAAGTAAGAGAAATAGATAGAAGAATTCCAGCCGAAATATTGTTACCTTTTTTACATGGAATAGAAATAATTTTTTGTGATTTTTCAAGTACAGTATTGAGCTTAAAAGCATATAATTATAATCCAAAATTTATATATTTTTCTACTTTAAAACGAGATAATTCACTTGAAACAAATGTTCCATGCCATTATAAATCCAGAGAAAATTTTGAGCAAGATTTGTTTTCTTGGGGATTTTCAAAATCAATTATTGAACTATGAAGGGTTTTGATATGAAGAAAGAAAAAAACATATTACAAAACATTTTCCTCTTGCCATTTTTATTGGCCAGTTTCCAATTCTGTTTTTTATTTGTTGCCCTTTTTTATAGCCAGTTGTTTTTTGAGAAAATTGTTTTAATTATATCCTCGCTTATTGTGTTAGGCTGGGGGGCATGCTTCCTTATTAATTTAATTAGAAAGAAAAATATCTCAATTAACCTATATAATATTATGCTATTATTTATTTTTGTTTTCTTTTGCTTAAATATTATCACGCAGATGTGGGGGAAAAACTATCTACGTATTGACGCAATAAAAGCTTTCTTTGAAGGAAAGACATTTATTGACACATTATATCATTCAGCTATTGGCGAAAGCATTCTTACTAATGGATATCCCTCAATTCAACAAAACTTCCCAGCATATATTTCATATCATTGTTTATCTCATTATATTATTGCTGCTATTTCTAAAGCCTTTTGTATTCCTTGTTTTGTTACATATAACTACTTGTTCCCAATCATTTTTGTGCCATTGCTTGTTTTCATAATTCAAAAAATTATTATTTTAGGGAAATCATATTTCTCGTCGTGTAATCAAATAAAAATTATTGATTATTTGCTCTTAATGGCTGTCCTTTGGGGATTCTTTACAAGAAGAAAACAATTTGAACTAGGTTGCAATATTTATAGTGCACTCTTTAATAGCGAATCTTGTCTTATTGCAACAATAATAATTTTATTATACTTCTATATTATTGGTATTGGTTATAAAAACAATGCCAAATTTGATATCATAAATATCCTAATACTTATTCCTTTATTTATCCCAATTCTTTTTTATGCAAAATTATCTTTTGGTGTTGTTTTTGCCGCAGGGGCATGTTATTACCTTTTTCGAAGATATTTTATTAAAGATATCAGGTGGGTTATTATGCTTTTATATGTGGCAATTATATTTATATGTTATACCGTTTTCTCGAAAACATCAGATTCCTACATTAGTTCGGATCCAGATCTGGCAAAAAAAGTAATAAATATTAGCTTATTTCATTTTACTCGAACATATTGTAGAAATAAATTCTATATAATTTTGCATTATCTTTTTCTCTTTTTCCCTATTATATCAGCTCTATTCTATTTCAAAAAAAAGATTTTCACAAATCTCTTAACTTACAAGAATAATATATTATTGATAGAAATATGTTTTCTTCTGATGATATTTGCTTGTCTTCCTGGGGCTTTATTGAATATACAAGGAGGCTCTGCATTTTATTTTGTTTTTCCGGTATATATTTTTTCTTGGTTAATCTTTATTGTTTATGATGTATCAAATATTTTTTCAAATTATGTTATTTGCTGTTTTTCAGATGAAGGTAATATCTGTGCAAAAAAACCATTATTTACTGTAGTCATTTTTTTGATTATTCTTTCTACGGGTTTTAACGATATTCAATTAAAAAATATGTTGTTTAGAACATTAAGAACAAGAATTTCACTTGTTGATTTTCGAAAGGATATTGTTGGGAAAATAAAGGGTTTGTTATTGCCAGCCGGTGTTATTTATGATAAAGAGTACTTGCTGTTTAATCAAATAAGGGGTGAGATAAATAATTCCCCAAAAGATTATTGTGTGTTTTTAGACGATGATTCAGATTTTATAAAAAAATATGATGATGTTTTAAATATTTCTCATCCAGCTGTTTATTATGTAAGACCATATTTGGCTATAAGTGCTTATATAGGAGTACCTGTAATTAATAGTATTTATATAAAAAACGACTATTTTTATCGAGGTGATGGTAAAATATATGGAATGTATAAAGATATTAATGCATATTCAATGCCACCTGTTCTTTGTGGGGAAAAAGTAACAAAACAAAATATGATAGAAAGAGCAGAAAAAATAAATAAAAAAAATATAATAATAATTTCTAAAGATAAATATGAAATTATTAACTTAAAATAAAATGGGAGAATAATATGCTTTCAAATTCAACAATTCTTATTACCGGTGGGACTGGGTCTTTTGGAAATACTTTTGTTCCAATGACCTTGGCGAAATATAACCCTAAAAAAATAATTATTTATTCTAGGGATGAGATGAAACAATGGAATATGGCGAAAAAATTTCAAGGTGATAACCGTGTACGTTTCTTTATTGGTGATGTACGCGACAAAGAGCGTTTATATAGGGCTTTGGATGGGGTTGATTATGTGGTTCATGCGGCCGCAACCAAGATTGTTCCAACCGCAGAATATAATCCATTTGAATGTATTAAGACCAATGTTCATGGAGCCATGAACTTGATTGATGCTTGCATAGACAAAGGAATAAAAAGACTTGTTGCCCTTTCCACAGATAAAGCTTGCAAACCGGTTAACCTTTATGGGGCAACAAAACTCTGTTCAGATAAAATATTTATTGCAGGAAATGCTTATTCCGGCGGGAAAACAAAGTTTGCGGTAGTACGGTATGGTAATGTAATGGGAAGCCGCGGTTCCGTTATTCCTTTCTTCATGGAAACTGCCAAAACAGGCAAACTTACTATAACAGATAAACGTATGACACGTTTTATGATTTCCCTTGAGCAGGGCGTTGAGCTGGTTTGGCATGCTTTTGATGATATGGAGGGTGGAGAGATTTATGTAAAGAAGATTCCATCCATGAATATCTGCGATATTGCTACTGCCGTAGATCCCAATGCGGAGCAGGTTGAGATTGGTATCCGACCCGGAGAAAAGTTGCATGAAGCTATGATAAGCCAGGAAGATGCTTTCTATACCTATGAATATCCCAATCATTTTAAAATTCTGCCGCAGATCTGCGAATGGGGTGATATACGTAAATCAATCAAGGGCGGAAATCGGGTTCCAGAAGGTTTCAGTTATACATCAGACAACAACAAGGAATGGATGACTATACCACAACTTAGAGAATGGATTGAGAAAAACAAAGCAAAGGTAGGAAGCATCTGACATGTTAGGTTATGGACATCAGTATATTGACGATTCCGATATTCAGGCAGTAGTTGATGTTTTAAAGTCGGATTATCTCACACAAGGGCCTGCTGTAGAGCGATTTGAACAGGAAATTTGCCGGATTGTGGGAGCAAAGTACTGTGTTGCTGTTTCAAACGCTACAGCCGGACTCCATATTGCAGTTGCTGTCTTGGGCTTAGAAACAGGAGATGAAGGAATCACAACCCCCAATACATTCCTATCCTCTGCAAACTGCATGGTTTATAATAGACTCAAGCCAGTTTTTGCAGATATTGATCCCCAAACATATAACATTGATTCTTCAGAGATTGAGAAGCATATAACTGATAAAACAAAGCTGCTCATTCCTGTCCATTTTGCAGGACTGCCCTGCGATATGGAAAGGATAAGCAAGATTGCAAAGAAAAATGGGCTGTTTGTCATCGAAGATGCCGCCCACGCCATCGGTAGCCAGTATTCAGATGGCTCCTATGTGGGCAACTGCAGATACTCTGATATGACAGTATTCTCCTTTCACCCGGTAAAGACTATCACTACCGGCGAGGGTGGGGCAGTTACCACCAATGATGAAGGCTTGTATAAAAAACTTCTTATGTTCCGTAGCCATGGTACCACAAAAGACCCGGAACTGCTTATCGTCAATCCAGGACCATGGTATTACGAGATGCAAATACTTGGTTTTAACTACCGGATGACTGATATGCAGGGGGCATTGGGTTATTCCCAGCTGCAGAAATTGCCGTTCTTTAAAAAACGACGGCGCGAGATAGTGACAAAGTATAACCAGGCTTTTGCCGATATGAGATATCTAAAGATTCCATATGAACCTGAAAGCGTCTGTTCCTGTTTCCACCTTTATGCCGTGCAGATTGATTTTGCTGCCTTGGGAAAGAATCGCAGCCAGGTTATGCAGGAGCTTAGAGAAAAGGGAGTGGGAACCCAGGTACACTATATCCCAGTTCCATCACAGCCATACTATAAAAAGGTTTTCGGATATGAGGCATGTCCTAAGGCACAAGCTTATTACGAAAAGACTCTTTCTCTGCCGCTGTTTCCTGGTATGAGTGATGAGGATGTTAACCTGGTTATTGACGCAGTTAAAGAAGTAGTCAAATGACCAAAATAGCTCTTGGAACAGTCCAATTTGGAATGAACTACGGTATTTCCAACACCACAGGGCAGGTTTCTTTGGGCGAGATATCAAAAATCCTGGATTTCTGTAAAGAACATAATATTGACACCATTGATACCGCACAGGGATATGGAGAGAGCGAAAAAGTCCTTGGGCAGTTTGATCTTTCTGGTTTTAAGGTAATTACAAAGCTTATTGGTTCTGCGCGGCTGGAAACATCTCTTAAAGACTTAAAGAGGGACTCTGTTTATGGACTTATGTTCCACAGGGAGAATGAATGTAATGACCAGACTTGGAAACAGTTTGAATCCTATAAGATACAGGGATTGGTAAAAAAGATTGGAGTAAGCGTGTATACTCCAGATGTACTTGCTAATCTGATAGAACAATATCCTATAGAAATAGTGCAGTTTCCGATGAACATCCTTGACCAGCGGTTTATCCCGCTGTTGGGAAAACTGAAAGAAAAAAGAATAGAAGTTCATACCAGGTCAATTTTCCTGCAGGGCCTGCTTTTGATGGATTCAATTCCTGAATATTTTTTGCCAGTTTCAGATAAAATCAAGGCAATTCCTTGTCCACGACTTGAACAGGCACTTGCTTTTGGGAAAAAACAGGATAGTATAGACAGAATGGTTTTGGGGGTTACAAAGTTTAAGGAAATAAAAGAAATATTTAATGCATATAATGCGGAAGTGGAGAATATAGATTATTCCCAATATGCAATTGCTGATGAAAAATATATCAATCCATCAATGTGGAATGTGAAAAAATAAGGGGTATTGGATGTTTAAGGATAAAATTGTTTTTATAACAGGTGGTGCTTCTGGGTTAGGTCGTGTTTTAGTGGAAGAGTTTGTAAAAGCAGGAGCATTTGTTTTCTTTACATATAGAAACAGCGAAGAAAAAGCAAAGTTTTTGTGTGAAAAATATCAAGGTAGTGTTTCCTCATTCAGAGCAGATGCAAGTAATTTTAACGAGGTAAAAAAATCGGTAGATGAATGCATAAAGAAATATGGAACAATTGATGTTTTGGTGAATAATGCTTATTCTGCAAAGGATGGTTCTTTGCAGAATATTACAGCTGAATCATTTAATTATACTTTAATGAATGTACTTTATCCTGTTTTTAATTATTCAAAGTGTGTCTCTGAAATAATGATTAAAAACAAAAAAGGAAAGATTATCAGCATTGGATCCATTAATGGCATCAGAGGAAGAGAAGGAAGCATAGCTTATTCAACAGCAAAAGCTGGAATAAATGGTATGATAAAAACCATGGCAAAGGAGCTTGGAAAATACTCTATTTGCTGCAATGTTGTTGCCCCTGGATTTATTAATACAGATGGACAAGCGAATACCAGCGAACTGATAAAAAAAATGGTTCTTGATGAATGTGCAATCAGAAAGCTTACAGAACCAATTGAGATTGCGAATTTAGTCCTGTTTTTAGCTAGTGATAAAGCAAATAATATTACAGGACAAATATATCAGATTGATTGCGGACAGTATATCTGACATGAAAACAATAGCAATAATTCAAGCTCGTATGTCTTCAGAACGGTTGCCAGAGAAGGTTATTAGGCCTTTAAATGGTATTCCTATGATTGTTCAAATATATAATCGGGTAAATAAGGCAAACCATATAGATAATATAATTGTTGCAACTTCAACAGAGTCTTCTGATGATAAATTAATAAAAATATGCCAAAAATATGAAATTAAAACTTTTAGGGGCAGTCTGAACAATGTTTTGGAAAGATTCTTCTGTTGTGCAACAAAAGAAAAAGCAGATGTTATTGTTCGTTTGACTGGTGATAATGCATTAGTTGATTCAGGCCTGATTGATAAAGCAATTGAAATATTTAATAGCAACTCGCTTGATTATTTAAGCTACTGCAAAGAACTGCCATTGGGGATGTCTACAGAGGTATTCTCATATACAGCTCTTGAAAGAACATATAAAGAAGCAAAGAATTCCGAATGCAAAGAACATGTTACTCTCTTCATGTATAAGAATGGTAAAATGTTCAAATGGATAAAATATTCAGATGCTATGTTGCAGGATAATTCCAAATTGCGCCTAACCGCAGATACATTGCAAGATTGGAAGTTGATAGAGAATGTTTATAATCATTTTGCGGGAAAGGACTTTAGTTATAGAGATATTTTAGAATATTTTAATAATAGTCCTCAATTGGCAAGTATAAATCAAGATATTAAACAAAAAACAGTTAATTATAACGGCGAATAATAGATGTATCGGCTTGGTCTTAAGGTTGGCAGCAGAAATACCCAGTACACAGAGGAAATCCTTGAATACTATGGCAAAGGGGTGTTCCAGTATATCGAGCTGTTTGTTCCCTCTGACAGTTATAAGGATACCATAGAGTACTGGAAGCAGTTCCATATACCATTCGGCATTCACGCTCCCCATACTGCGGCGGGAATGAACCTGGCCAATCCAGTTGATAATAAGGCAAACAGGGCGAAGATTGAAGAGACGATACGTTTTGCCGATGTCCTTAATGCCAGTTATATCATTTTCCACTCGGGAACAAATGGAAAGGCCGAAGAAACTGTTCGGCAGCTTTCTCCATATGTAGATGGCCGTTTTCTGATAGAGAATAAGCCTATTAAGGGTTTTGGTGGGAATTATATCTGCGTAGGTACCGATTATAAAGAGCTGAAAGCAATGATTGATGCCTTGCATTGTGGGTTCTGTCTGGATTTTGGTCATGCAATCTGTGCGGCAAATACTCTGAGAAGAAATCCTCTTGAATTCATTGCCCAACTGAAGAGTTTGGATCCAAATGTATATCATCTGACAGATGGAGATTATAAGAGCGAGATAGACAGCCATTACCATTATGGTAAAGGGACATTCCCGTTGAAGGAGTTGCTTGCATTTGTTCCGGATTGTGGAATGATCACCAACGAAGCCAAACGCGAGAATATGTCAACTCTGAAAGAGTTTTATCAGGATAGTATTAGATTAAAAAAATACTACAACTAATATAGCAATAATGGAGCATAGCATGAAAGAAAAAATTAAAGCATTAGTTATTGACTCTTTGAACGAATTAAAAGAGACAAATAATCTTGATTTTGATGTTACTGACGAAACAATCCTCTTGGGAGAAAACTCCGTTATGGATTCCTATGATTTTGTCTCATTTGTTTCTAATCTTGAGGAAAAAATAGCTGATGCATTTGATAAACCGATTACAATAGTCAGTGAAAAAGCATTCTCAAAAAAATATAGTCCTTTCAAGACAATTGATCGGATAACAGACTATATTATAGAACTTATGAACGAGGCAGAATAATGATAATCCTAATTACTGGAACAAGCCGAGGTATTGGGAAATATCTTGCTGGACGCTTTCTTGAGACAGGACATACTGTAATTGGTTTCTGCCGGAGTGAGTGTGATATTGCAAATAAGAATTTTTATCATTTTGCGGCAGATGTCACCGATGAAAAGGCTATTGTTAGGGCTTTGGGTGAAGTCCGAAAGCAGTTTGGTTATATAGATGTATTAATAAACAATGCAGGAATTGCGGCTATGAATCATTTTTGCCTCACTCCTATTGAGACTGCAAAGAGGGTTATGAATGTTAATTTCTTTGGTACATTTCTTATGACTAGGGAATGCTCAAAGCTTCTTAGAAAGAGCAAAAATGCACGTATAGTTAATTTCAGTACAGTTGCCGTACCGCTGAATCTTGAAGGGGAGGCATCTTATGCCGCGTCAAAAGCAGCAATTGAGTCATTGACCAGAACAACAGCAAAAGAACTTTCTAAATATGGGATTACAGTGAATGCGGTGGGGCCTGTTCCTGTTAAAACAGCTCTTATTGCAGGCGTCCCAGAAGATAAGATTCAAAATCTTCTTGGACATCAAGCCATCAAGCGTTTCGGTGAACCAGAAGATATTTATAATGTGATTGATTTTTATATCCGTCCGGAAAGCAATTTCATAACAGGGCAAATTATGTATCTCGGAGGAATAAACTGATGGGAAACATAGACTTCATTATAGATAACATAAAGTCTTTTTCCAATGATATTGCAATTGTAACAGAAGGAAAAGAATACACTTATAATAATCTACTTTCTGAATATAAAAAAAGTCTTGATTTTTTAGAAAGGAATGCTATTCCAGATAATTCGATTATTGCCCTTCGGGGTGAGTTTACTCCTGCTACTATCGGAATGATGTTGGCTATAATAGACAAGAATTGCATCTATGTTCCTATTTCAACAGCGGTGAAGGATTCTCGACGTTATATCGAGATAGCTGAAGTTCAATTTCTTATAGATGAAAGCGAAATAACTAAATTTAACACAATTCCAAGACATGAAATATTGCAAAGGTTAATACAGAAGCAGCAGCCAGGGCTGGTTCTTTTTTCTTCGGGAACTACAGGTGATCCAAAGGCCGCTGTCCATAATCTTACCCCAATGCTTGAAAAGTATAAGGTGAAAGGCAAAAAGATTAAGTCGCTGGCATTCCTTCTTTTTGATCATATAGGAGGTTTTAATACTGTTATGTACAGTATAGCGAACGGAGGAATGTTAGTAACTTTAAAAACCAGAAACCCAGAGGAAGTTGCATCATATATAGAGAAATACAGATTGGAGCTTCTTCCCACTTCACCATCATTTCTGAACATGATTCTCTATTCGCATATATATGAGAAATATGATTTGTCATCGCTTAAGATTATCAGTTACGGAACAGAACCTATGCCAGAATCTACCCTTAAAATGATGCATCAAGTCTTTCCCAATGTGAAAATGAAGCAGACATATGGCCTTTCGGAGGTCGGTATAATGAGAACTCAGTCAGAAAGTTCCGATTCTCTATGGGTTAAGGTTGGCGGAGATGATGAACATCAGATAAAAGTAGTTGGTGGTGTTCTTTATATAAAATCTAAGATGTCTATGCTCGGATATCTAAACGCTCCAAGTCCTTTTGATTCAGATGGCTGGATGAACACAAAAGATCGTGTTGAACAAAAAGGTGACTATATTAAGATTCTGGGAAGGGAATCTGAGCTTATCAATGTGGGTGGTGAGAAAGTTTATCCTGCTGAGGTTGAGAGTGTTCTTCTTGAGGTTCCAGGAGTAAAAGATGCGATTGTAGGAAAAATGCCGAATCCAATTCTTGGAAGCGTTGTGAGTTGCAAAATAGCCGCTGATGAAAATGCCAATTTGCTTGAGCTTAAGAAAGCAATTCAGAAACATTGTGCTATGAGGTTGGAGAAGTTCAAGCGACCAGTAAAAATAGAATTCCAACAGGATGCTTTTAGTACAGCAAGATTCAAGAGGTTGAGATGAAACTTGTTTTTAAGAATTTTACTGCATTGATGGAAAAAGAAATAAAGCTTGTTTTTGATATGCGCAATTCAGAAAGCGTTAGGTTAAAGATGTATAATCCAGAACCTATTACTTATTCAGATCATAAAGAGTGGATTTCCAGGCTAAAGACAAAAAAAGACCGATTATATTTTCTGTCTTTTTATAATGACAATCCTATAGGTGTTGTTGATTTTACCTCTATTAATGATAAAAATGAATGTGAATGGGGTTATTATCTGAATCCAGAATTGCAAAATAGCGGATATGGGATTCTGCTTGAATATTATGTCATCAAATATGCTTTTGAAGAATTGCAGATAAAACATCTTTTTGGTGCTGTTATTGAAACGAATAAAAAACTGTTTGATAGCCATGTAAGGCAGTTTGGTTTTATGCCAGATTCTTCCCATGATATCCAGAAAGAACAAGATGGCAAAACTCTATTGTTTAAAGGAATGGTGTTGCATAAAAATGATTGGCTTAAGTGGAAAAATCCAGTTGTTGAAAAATGGATTAAAATATTTAATGTAACAGATTTTTTTGTATTACTATAATGAATAAAACTTTTATCATAGCAGAGCTTTCTGCAAACCATAACCATAAGAAAGAGATTGCCCTTGAGTCAATCAAGGCTGCCAAAGCAGCTGGGGCCGATGCAGTCAAAATCCAGACCTATACCGCAGACACATTGACCCTTGATTGTAACAATGAATTCTTCCAGATTAAGCAGGGAACCATTTGGGACGGAACTACGCTTTATAAATTGTATCAGAAAGCATATACACCATGGGAATGGCATCAGGAGCTATTTGATTATGCAAAGAAAATAGGAATTCCTATCTTTTCAACCCCTTTTGATAAGAGTGCGCTTGATTTCCTTGAGAAGTTGGGTAATCCAATTATCAAGATAGCTTCCTTTGAACTGGTGGATATACCTCTGGTGGAATATGCCGCCAGTAAAGGCAAACCTATGATTATGTCCACTGGGATTACGACCTTGCAGGAGATACAGGATGCGGTAGATGCCTGCCATAGGGTTGGAAACAATGATATTACCTTGCTTAAATGCACTTCTTCATACCCGGCTCCATTGAACGAAGCTAATCTTCTTACTATTCCAGATATGATCAAGCGGTTTGGTTGCAAAGTAGGTCTTTCTGATCATTCAACGGGGAATGTGGCCGCTTGTACTGCTGTTGCCCTTGGAGCGCAGGTAATTGAGAAGCACTTTATCATAGACCGTTCAATCGGGGGGCCAGATGCATCATTCTCTATGACTAAAGATGAATTTGCAGAGATGGTTAAGCGTATCCGAGAAACAGAGGAAAGCCTCGGTCAGGTAAGTTATGAGCTTTCCGAAAAGATGAAAGCCAACCGGAAATTTGCCCGTTCTCTGTTTGCCTGCGCAGATATAGCTTTGGGAGAATTGTTTAACGAACAGAATGTACGATCAATCCGGCCAGGTGATGGCTGTAGTCCTAAATATCTGCCTCAATTGCTTGGAAAGCCAGCAAGGCGAGCATATAAACGAGGCGAACCCATAGTATGGGAATAAGAAAAGCCCTTTTACCATTAATTCCTTCTCCAATTCTGCGTCAGTACCGCAAGATAAAACGGCATTTTGTCTCTCGGAATAAAAAATATGCTGGAACTGGAACAAACATCCTTACTAGAACAGTTCCTCTGGATGAAGCAATCATAGGGCAGAAAAAAGCAGATTCTGTAAAGGTGATCCGCTATCTGGCATGGGAAAATCCTTTTAACTTTTGCGACTATAGAAAGTATCAGTATCAGGAGAGCCGTTATGAGTTGGGCGATAATGCTACCATAGATATAGAGTTTACTAATTATGGCCTATGGACTTTAGAAATTAAATATTACCGTGGAGAGAAGGCTGTTGCCAAGGAAATTAAGATAGTAAAAATAGAGGCTCCAGAGTATAACATCGCATATCTTTCAGCCACCTTGCCTGTTGAGATATTTCTTATAAATCTGTGGGATATTACATCTGAAAAGTGTCCCTCTATTGTGGGCTTGGAGCGGGTACTTTTTGATTATAAGGCCTTGCCGCGGAATGTTTATCCATTCCCATTAGCCGAAGAAGAGGAACTTAATACCGCTTACAAGGGTTTTTACGGCTATGCCCAGCGTATGGTTTCTTATATAAGCATGCTTTATCAGATGAACCAAGAGACAAAAATTCATCTTTACTTGTGCGATCATCAGGCATATTTTTCTTTGGCTTTTTTATATGCCAACAGAATTCCTGAGAAAAATTTTACAGTTCATATGTTGAGCGATGGAACTGGATCATACGAAGGCTTTAATTATATTTTTGGTAACAGAGAAGCAGAACGGATATATAATGCAATGAAAGCCACTTGGGCATTGTCAAAACAGGAGGCTGGGAGGACGGGAGTTCAAAGATGGAGGAAAGAAACTTTCATTAAGTGTGGAGAGCCTTCTGTTTCCCAGACACAGAAAAGTGATTGCCAGATGATTGAGTTGTCAAATCGGCTTGCTTATGCCTATGTTTTGGCTCGTGAAAATTCTAATTTTGAATGGATTTTGCACAATCCAGAATTGCTTGATGTTGGAGATAGGACACATTTCCCTTTGTTCGAATCTATCCGTAAGATTGATTTTGCTGCAGGTATTAAAAATTTGGAGAAGCATAGGGAAGAACTGATTAAACTGCTTGGCATAGACTATTCTGTGTTCGAGAGAAGTTATGCCTCTGGAAAGAAGATATGCATGCTCTTCGGATCGTATCCTCCCGCCGAAGCCGATATCCAGTATGTGGATGCAACAACCAAGCGCTTTGGTAATGAGTACGATTACTACTTCAAGGAGCATCCCAGAACAGTTGTTAGCCCAGAGCGAGAAAAGGAGCTTATGACCAGAGGTGTTTATTTCCTTGATCCCAAAATCCCTTCAGAGCTATATATGATGATAAATCCTGATATATGCCTTGCAGGGTATCTTTCTTCCACTTTCCTGTCCATTGGGTTGCTGAAGAATCCCGAGGAACAGATATTGTCTATCTGGGGCATTGAAAGTCGGCGAATAAAAACAAACTGCCTGAATTTTACAGCAAAAACTGCAATGGACATCGAAAATGAAACAGTAGTGGTTTATGACTGATAAAGCGATAAAAAAACCATCTATAAAAGCAAATGCAGTATTCAATGTCTTGCGTAAACTTATGACATTGATATTCCCGCTGATAACATTCCCGTATTCGTCAAGAATTTTGTTGCCTGAGGGAATTGGAAAAGTTTCTTTTGCCCGCTCCTTTGTTGAATATTTTATAACCATTGCAACTTTAGGAATATATACCTATGGTATTCGAGAAGCCGCAAAAGTTAGGGATGACAGGATTCAGCTCTCAAAGCTCTCCAGAGAGATTTTGACTATTAACATGGTTTCTACTGCCATAGCATACCTATTGCTTTTTATATCAATGGTGTGCATTCCAAAACTTGAGGCGTATCGGCCGCTACTTATCATCATTAGTGCTAAAATTCTGTTTACTTCCCTTGGCCTGGAATGGCTGTATGGCGGAATGGAAGACTATAAGTATATCACCGTCCGGGCTTTTATTTTTCAGATTATAAGTGTTATCTTGCTTTTTGCCTTTGTCCACAAGCCAGAGGATTATCTGATATATGCCTCTATTGCCGTGATTTCAAATGTCGGGTCACATATATGCAACTGGGTTCACAGTAAAAAATATATAGATTTATTTGTTCGGACTAAACTTGAGTTAAAGAAACATATCAAGCCTATTTTTATTCTATTTGCCATGGCCGAGGTTACAAAGATATACCTGGTGTTGGATGTTACAATGCTTGGTTTTCTGTGTGGGGACTGGGATGTAGGTATTTATACCTCTGCCACAAAAATTAATAGAATTATTATTCATCTGATTACTGCTATAGGTGTTGTGGTATTGCCACGGCTTGCATATTTTATTAAGAATGGTGATACAAAAAAATTCCAAGAGTTGGTTTATAAGAATTTTGATATATTTTTTCTCCTGTCCGTGCCAAGTGCAATAGGACTGAGCTTAGTTGGAAAAGCAGCTATCTTAGCATTCAGCGGAGAGACTTTTATGGCTGCTGTTCCGGTCATGCGGATAATGAATACAATTATCGTTATCTCTGGAATCGGCAGTGTTGTAGGAACCCAGACTTTTATTCCTATGGGAAAGGAAAAATTGGTTCTGTATTCTTTGATCCTTGGTTCCATTGCTAATATTGTATTGAATTTTTTATTGATTCCGCGTTATCAGGCTTTGGGGGCCGCGGTAGCAACGGTTGGTTCTCAGATGGTACTGGTTGGTACAGAGCTTTTCTGGTGTCGCAAAATAGTTGACTTACGGAAAGTGGCCAGGTATTTTTTATTATATTTAGGCAACGCATTAGTTATGGCTGCCGGGGTGTTTGTATGTGTACAGCTGATTCCTGGCTTATGGACCAGTACCATAATTGCAGTCTGTGTTGGTATGGCTATTTATGGGGTGTTGCTTATAGTAGAAAAGAATCGTTTTGTAATGGATTTTATAAAAGTAATAAGGGCTAAAATATGAACAATGTATTGATTTTTGCAGGCGGGGCAGGCCGCCGGATGAACAGCCGGTCAAAGCCAAAGCAGTTCCTTAAGCTTTATGGAAAGGAGATTATTATCCATACTCTGGAAAACTTCCAGAACCACCCAGATGTGGACAATATTGTGGTTGTCTGCATCAAGGGTTGGATTACTTACCTCCAGAAGCTTCTGGCACAGTATAGAATGGACAAGGTGCGCCTTATTGTGGCTGGAGGCAAAACAGGGCAGGAATCCATTTATAATGGGCTATGTGCTCTTTCTGACTTTGCTCCGGAAGATTCTATAGTGCTGGTGCATGACGGCGTTCGGCCTTTTGTCACCGATACTCTTATCTCTGATTGCATCAAGTCAGTCAAGAAGAACGGCTCTGCCATCACCGTGACTCCAGCCACCGAGACTATTGTTGAGCTGGATGGAAAGAAGATTGACAATATAACAGATCGCAGCAAGTGCTATCTTGCAAAGGCCCCCCAGTGCTTCTATCTGGGCCAGCTGCTGGCAGCCCATGAGAAAGCTATAAAGGATGGCAACACCAACATGATAGACTCTGCCTCCCTGATGCGCCATTATGGCCATAAGCTCTTTGTGGTGCCAGGCGCTGCAGACAATATTAAGATTACTACACCGGCAGATTTCTATACCTTCCGCGCTTTGTATGATGCACGGGAGAACCAGCAGATTTTTGGATTATGATGAATTCAGTTCTTATTACAGGAGCCACCGGTCTTATCGGACGGGCCTTGGTACAGCACTTGAGCAAGCTGGGCACTCGTATTTATGCCTGCTGCCGCAGTTCCGAGAAGTTCAAGGCTTATTTCCACGGTTATGACAATATCATTCCAGTATATGGAGATATCTGCTCCCTGGACATCAACAACCTTGATCCGGAATACATTATCCATGCTGCCAGCACTACCACATCCAAGGACTTTGTGGACAAGCCGGTGGAGACAATACGGACTGCAGTAGGTGGCACACTGAATATCCTAGACCAGTGCAAGGACAAGAAACTCAATGGCTTTGTCTACATAAGTAGTATGGAGGCTTTCGGCATAACTCCCACAGATGACCGGGTTATCCACGAAACCGACCTGGGCTATATTGATGTGATGAGCACCCGGTCCAGCTATCCCGAGAGTAAACGTATGTGCGAGAACTTGTGTGTCAGCTATGCCGCTGAATATGGTGTTCCTGCAAAGGTTATCCGCCTTGCACAGACTGTAGGACCTGGCGTTTCCTATACCGACAACCGCGTGACGGTGCAGTTTGCCCGAAGCGTCATAGAGGGCAAGGACATTGTCCTAAAGACTGAAGGCAAGACCAAGCGGCCTATCCTTTATATTGACGATGCTGTCTCTGCCATCCTCACTGTGCTAGAGAAGGGGAAGCCAGGCGAGTGCTATACTGCTGCGAACCCGGACACCTTCTGTACTATACGAGAGACTGCCGAGGCGATTATTCATGAGATTGCCCAGGATAAGATAAAGCTTGTCTTTGATCTGGACCCTAATGCCGGCTATGCCCCTGACATCTGTCTCAACCTGAACGCAGATAAACTTAAGGCGCTGGGCTGGGAGCCCAAGGTGGGGCTTGTGGAATCCTACCGCCGCCTTATAGAGAGCCTTAGAAAATGAAACAATTTATTAATACAATAATCAGATACTGGAATTTTGTGACAAAGTTGATTATTCGTGCGCTGTTGCATGTCTTCTATATTTTTCCGGTAGACAAGAAAAAAATAGTTTTCTCAACCTTCGGGGGGAAAAGGTATGCCTGTAATCCTAAATATTTGTATCTCTATATCAAAGAAAAGTTTGGTGACAAATACAAATATGTATGGATTTTCCAAAGTCCCAAGAAGCAGGAATTGGTGCCTGGGGCATCCTGTGCCACAAATAAACTGACCAAAGCATATGCTTTCCTGACTAGCAAGTATATTATTTCCAACAATGATATCTTCTGGTTCCTTCCATTGCGGAAGAGCCAGATAGTGGTTCAGACCTGGCATGGGGGTGGGGCATATAAGAAGGTTGGCTCTTTTGAGAACTGGAACAGGGTGTTCATGTACTGCCAGAAACAAGGTTCTAAAAACATTTCATATTATATCTCCTCAAGCCGGAAATTCACCGAGGTGCAGTCTCCATCCAAGTGGGTGCCTGAAGAAAAGTTCATAAATACAGGAATGCCAAGGAACGAGCTGTTCTTCTATCCAGATAAGATTGTTGCGCTTAAGAATAAGGTGGCTGGTTTTTATAATATTCCGGCTGATAGGAAAATCTTAATGTATGCTCCTACATTCAGGGGGGAGCCCAAGCTAAAGGACGCCAAAGAGAAAATTAAATATGGTTCTTTTGATTACAAAAAGACCATAGAAGACATGGCAAAACGGTTTGGTGGAAATTGGATTCTGTTGTATCGCGGTCATCATCTTGATGCTGCTGTCGCCCGGACTCTGCCCGATTCGGTGGTGGATGCCACCAAATACGAGGATATGCAGGAACTTTTATGCGCTGCTGATGTGCTTATAACCGATTTCTCTTCGTCAATGTGGGATTTTGGCCTGACTGGAAGGCCGTGCTTCCTTTATGCTCCTGACCTGCAGCAGTATCTTGCCTCCAGGGGGTTCTATACCGACCCATTCTCTTGGCCGTTCCCTATGGCCCAGAGCGATGATGAGCTTTCTTCCAACATCCTTGGCTTTGACCAAGCCGCCTATGAGAAGGCTTTGGCTAAGCACTACACCGACTTCAGCTCCTACGAGAACAAGGATGCCTGCGCCAAGGTGTGCCAGGCTATCGGAATTGAATAATGGCTAAAACCCTTACTCCGGAGGAACTCCGGAAAGTGCAGCTCCTTGAGCTCAAGATCCTTAAGGAAGTGAAGCGGATCTGTACCAAACACGATATAAAGTACTTTCTTACAGGCGGTACCTTGATCGGGGCTGTACGGCATAAGGGCTTCATTCCTTGGGATGATGATATCGACATCGCCATGATGCGGCCCGATTATGACCGCTTTCTGGAGATTGCCCCCAAGGAGCTGGGGCCGGAATATACCCTTAACTGCATACAGCATGATAAGAAGCTGGGGCTTTTTCTTTCCAAGGTGGTGCTTAAGGGAACCAACTACCGCAGTGCCCAGCAGCCAGAGACTATGGGGGAATGCGGCTTCTGGGTGGATGTGATTCCCTATGACCACATCTATGATAACCAGTTTCTGGCCACCCTCTATTTCCGTTATCTTAACTTTCTGCTGGTGCTCTATTCCAAAAAGAATGGATATAAGAACGGTACAACACCGCTGCGGCGGTTTGTTGCCAACATGATGAAGATATGCTTCTTCTGGGTGCCCAAGGAATGGCTCTGGAAGAAGATTGTGTATTAC
>JAEEGF011969500.1_pt1 | contig 31740 bp, 15 predicted proteins | sample 9134171 | NCBI WGS metagenome assembly JAEEGF01 (sample SAMN16246542, study PRJNA631951) | gut metagenome | biome: gut microbiome; feature: rumen; material: AP-attached | host: Bos | place: Iran: Karaj | collected 2018-10 | reverse complement strand
TGTTCCAGGAGGTTGTAGGTACCGCCGTAGATGGTGCGCTGGGCAACCACATGGTCACCCTTGCGGGCGAGAGCCGTGATGGCGTAGGTGAGGGCTGCGGCGCCAGAAGCGACGGCGAGACCTGCGATACCGCCTTCGAGAGCAGCGATGCGCTTTTCAAAAACATCCTGCGTCGTGTTGGTGAGACGGCCGTAGATGTTGCCCGCATCCTTCAGGTGGAAACGGTCGGACGCGTGCTGAGCGCTGTGGAAAACATAGGAGGTGGTCTGGTATATAGGAACCGCGCGGCTATCGGTTGCGGGGTCTGCCTGTTCCTGGCCAACATGGAGCTGAAGAGTTTCGAAGTGGAGCTTGTTCTGAGTAGTCATGTGTGAAATTCCTTTTTGTTTTTTTTTGCCCTACCGGGCTATTAGAGGTTTTTGGTTTGTTTATTCTCGCGTGTCTGTGCGACCTAGCGGTTTGTTGTGCTTCTGGCTTCGAGTCGCATTCGCCAGTGTTCGTTAATCTGTATGCTTGCCATTGGAACCTCGTTGTGATAGGTTTTGCCGCTTTCGCGGCGACGGACGATAATTTAAAACTATTTTCCTATAATTTCAATAGGGAATGCCTTTCCCAAAAGGGTGATTTTTAATATTATTTTCTTACAAAAACGAGCAAAATGCTGAAATTCTTAAAAATTCGCAAATAAAATAGTTTGCTCTTATGTTTGGATATAGGAATTATCTATCGCTTTATAGCTCGCAATTCCAGAATTTGTCGTCGGGAATGACGCCCTCTCTGTCGGGAGTGTTCCGCAAAAACTGTTCAAGCTTGATGCTGGCGAGGTAGTTGCGGATGATGGTGTCCAGCTCCTTCCACACGGGGAGCGTGACGCAGCGGCGTGCGCGCTTGCACTGGTTGACCTTGTCGTCGAGGCAGGCAACGGGCGCGACAGAGGTTTCGGTGAGCGAGAGGATGTCCCACACGCTGCAATTCTTTGGATCGCTCTTGAGGCGATAGCCGCCGTTCTTGCCGCGGACTCCCTCGAGAATCTTGGCGCGGACCAAGGTGCCGAGGATTCCCTCCAGGTATTTTTCGGAGATCTGCTGCCTTGCCGAAATCTCCTGCAACTTCAAGTAGTTTTCCCTGCCGTTCCTGGCGAGGTCTATCATGACGCGGAGGGCGTATCGTCCTTTTGTAGAAATGCGCATATTTTTCCTTTTTCTATAGGGAATATAGGAAAACAAAAAGCGAAAGGCGACGGCCTTTTTAAGTTTTACAATAAATGTAAAACAAGATGACGTCTTTTACATAAAATGTAAAATTTACAAGAGTGGAATCGGCGTCCAAAATTGTGCTTATTTAATCAAAAATGGGCTTTTTTGAGCGAAAAAGAAACCTTCTTTACCAAAATTGTAAAAGTGGCACGTTTTTTGCGAATGAGTTGGCATGAAATTTTCAAAATGGACAGGCCTGGGCAACGACTTCATTTTGCCGGAACCGGGGGAAGACTTTGACTTGGGAGACGGGACCGCCGAGCGTGTCATGCGCCTGTGCGACCGTCGTTTTGGCATTGGCGGCGACGGCGTGGTGCTGGTGCGTCCGCTGGGCGGACTTGATTTCGAGATGCGGATCTTTAACGCTGACGGTTCGGAGGCGGCCATGTGTGGGAACGCTACACGTTGCGTGGCAAAGTTTATCCATGACCGTGGACTGGACAAGGTCGCTGGCATGGAGCCGCCCTCCCACGAATACAACCTGCACACCCTGAGTGGCATCGTGCGCCCCAAGCTTTTAGAGGGCGGTCTTGTTCGTGTCGACATGGGACTCCCGCGCGAGTTCCTCGGGAATGTCGCCCTTGAGGCGTGCGGCAACAAGTTCGATGCCGTGACGGTCTCGATGGGGAACCCCCACGCGGTCATCTTCGTTGACGACATCGAGAATGTCCCACTCGAAAAGTGGGGGCCGGTTTTGGAACATGACGCCCAGTTCCCCGACCGCTGCAACATTGAGTTCGCCGAGGTTCGTGCGCCCGGCGAAATCCGCATGCGCGTGTGGGAGCGCGGTTGCGGCATCACGCTCGCCTGCGGCACGGGCAGCTGCGCGACGCTCGTGGCGGCGCAAAAGACCGGGCGCATCGGCAAGGAAGCCGACATCGTTTTGGACGGAGGCGTTCTGCACGACAGCCACGTGGACGGCGAATCCGTATTTATGACTGGCCCCGCTCAGGAGGTGTTCCGCGGTTGCATTCCCTCACCGTAATAATTGTTCATTGTTCATTAAAAACATTCCTCAAACTGCAAAACTTATGAATCCCTCCATCATCAATCCCTACTACGACCGCCTTCCGGGCAGTTACCTGTTCTCTACCATCGCCAAAAAGATTGCCGAATACGAGTCGGCGCACAAGAACGCCGACATCATCCGCCTGGGCATCGGCGACGTCACGTCCCCGCTTATCCCCGAGGTCATTGACGCCATGCACAAGGCGGTAAACGAAATGGCCCTCAAGCAGAGTTTTCGCGGCTACGGTCCCGAGAAGGGCTATGACTTTTTGCGCGAGGCCATTGTCCGCGGCGAATACGCGCCCCGCGGTATTGACGTCGCCTCTGACGAAATCTTTGTGAGCGACGGCTCCAAGTGCGACGTGGCGAACATCCAAGAGCTTTTTGCCGCCGACGTGAAAATCGCCATCCCCGACCCGGTCTACCCGGTGTACCTCGACAGTAACGTGATGGCGGGCCGGACGGGCACTCTGGATCAGGTAGGCCATTTTGAGGGCGTCACCTACCTGGCGGCCAACGCCCAGAACAACTTTCAGCCCGAGCTCCCCCAAAACCCGGTCCAGCTGATTTACCTGTGCAGTCCGAACAACCCCACAGGAACGGTGCTCACTCGCGAGACACTCCAGAAGTTCGTGGACTATGCAAACCGCAATGGCGCGCTCATCCTCTTTGACGGCGCCTACAACTGCTACATCCGCGATGACGCCCTCCCGCATTCCATTTTCGAGATCGAGGGCGCGCGCACCTGCGCCATCGAGTTCCGCAGTTTTAGCAAAACGGCGGGCTTCACGGGCATCCGCTGCGCTTACACAGTAATCCCCAAGGACCTCGCCAAGCTGCACTCCATGTGGAATCGCCGGCAGACGACCAAGTTCAACGGGGTGAGCTACGTGACCCAGCGTGCCGCCGAGGCCATTTACACCGAGGAGGGCTGGAGGCAGACCAACGAGGTCATTGACGGCTACATGGCGACCGCGGCCTTGATCCGCAGCGAACTCACGGCGGCGGGCTACACCGTTTTTGGCGGCGAGCACGCCCCCTACATTTGGTGGAAACTGCCGGATGGGGAAAAGTCCTTCGACTTCTTTGACCGGCTCCTGGCCCGCTGCGAGGTGGTGGGTACGCCGGGGAGCGGGTTTGGTCCCATGGGCGAGGGGTACTTCCGCCTGACCGCCTTCGGCGACCACGAAAGAACGAAAATTGCCCTCAAGAGGATCAAGGAAAGGCTTTAAGGTCGCAAAAGCAACCAAAAGTTTTACATTTTATGTAAAAGGTACGATTTATGTCGCAAACCATCGCTCCCGAAATCTCCGTCATCCAAAAGATCAGTGAAGTCATCATTCACGAGCGCAACGTCGAGAAACTCCTCAAGAACGTGCTTGGCATTCTGGACTCCGAGATGGGGATGCTGCGCGGCACCTTCGCGCTGCTCTACGGTGATACCCTGAAAATTGAGGCGTCCCACGGTCTGGGTGAGAACGAGAAACAGCTGGGCCAGTATCGTGTGGGCGAGGGCATCACGGGCCACGTGGCCGAGACTGGCCGTAGCCACGTGATTCCTGACTTGCGCAAGGACTCCCGCTTTTTGAATCGCACGGGCGCCCGCAACTATAACAGCCAGGTCGCCTTCATTTGCGTGCCGCTCATCCACGAGGAGAAGGTCATTGGCACGCTCTCCATTGACCGCCCTGTGGACGGGACCACGCAGCTGGACCGCGACGTGGCGCTGCTCGAGATTATCGCGAACATCACGGGTGACGCCGCCAACGAGTGCATTGAGATCCATGACGAACGCGAAGCCCTGATGGAAGAGAACCGCAAGCTGCGCGATATGCTCAACGTGAACCACACCGAGATTGTGGGCAAGTGTAGCGAGATGCAGATGGTGTACGAGCAGATCCAGCAGGTGGCGCCCTCCGACGCGACGGTCCTCATTCGCGGGGCGAGTGGTACGGGTAAGGAGATGGTCGCCCGCGCCATCGTGAACCTTTCGCAGCGCAAGGACAGACCCTTTGTGACGCTCAACTGCGCCGCCCTGCCCGAGAACCTGGTGGAGAGCGAGCTCTTTGGCCACGAGAAGGGCGCCTTTACGGGAGCCGTGAATCGCCGCATTGGCCGTGCCGAGGCCGCCAACGGGGGTACCCTGTTTTTGGACGAGATTGGCGACCTCTCACTCCCGGTGCAGGTAAAGCTCCTCCGCTTTTTGCAAGAGAAGACCTTTTCCCGCGTGGGCAGCAACGAGGAACTCCACTCCGACGTGCGGTTCCTGGCCGCGACCAGCCGGAACCTGGAGGAACTCATGGAGAAGAAGCTGTTCCGCGAGGACCTCTTTTACCGCCTGAACATTTTCCCCATCTCGGTGCCGGACCTCGCCAAGCGCCATACCGACATCATCCTTTTGGCGGAGCACTTCATGGAGAAAATGAACCTGAGGTACAACAAGAAGGTGGTCAGGCTCTCGACCATTGCCATCAACATGCTCATGAGCTACCACTGGCCGGGCAACGTACGCGAGCTGGAGAACTGCATTGAGAGGGCGGTCCTCACCGCTAAGGATGACTGCATCCACAGCTACAACCTGCCGCCTTCGCTGCAGACCAGCTACTCGACCGGGGCGTCGGGCGAGCCGAACAGCGAGCGCAACACCCTGAGCGTGCTCATGGACAATTACGAGCGCGAAATCTTTACCGAGGCCATCAAGAGGAGCGAGGGCAACCTCTCGGCGGCGGGTCGCGAGCTGGGGATTTCCCCCCGAATGATGAACTACCGCATGAACAAGCTCGGGCTGAACTCCAAAAAGTAGGTGGACCCCGAACCTGGGGGCAGGGTCTGACCTCCCCCCGACGTTCAGAAACTTATATTTGGCCTATATGTCCCGCTTTTATTTAGGCAAAAGGAGCAAATATGAGTGAAGAAGTTTTGAATCGTAAAAAGGCTATTGTTACGGGCGCGTCCCGCGGTATCGGCTTTGCCGTGGCGCAGGAACTGGCTGCCCAGGGCCATGATGTGGCGCTTATTTCTAGGAGCGGTTGTGAATCCCAGGCGGCAGACCTCGCTGCCAAGTACGGGGTCAAGGCCCTCTCGTTTGCCTGCGACGTGAGCGATTCCGCCCAGGTGCAGGAAGTCTTTGCCGCCGCCATCAAGGAGCTGGGCGGGGTGGACGTGCTGGTCAACAACGCCGGCATCACCCGCGACGGCCTTTTGATGCGCATGAAGGACGAGGACTTTGATGCGGTCATCCAGACGAACCTCCGCTCGGTTTTCCTCTGCACGAGGGCGGTTACGCGTACCATGATGGGCGCCCGCAGCGGCCATATTGTGAACATTTCTAGCATCAACGCCCTCCGTGGCCAGGCTGGCCAGACCAACTACGCCGCCGCCAAGGCGGGGGTCATCGGCATCACCCGGTCCAATTCAAGGGAGTTCGCCAGCCGTGGCATTACCGTGAACGCGGTCGCCCCCGGCTTCATCGATACCGACATGACGGCCAAACTGAGTGACGAGGTCCGGGCTCAGTATGCGGCCCAAATCCCCCTCGGACGCCTCGGAAAACCCGAAGATGTGGCAAAAACGGTGGCTTTTTTGGCCTCTGATAATGCGAAATACATCACTGGGCAAATAATTGGTGTGGATGGGGGCTTGAATGCCTAGGGGATTTTTCTAAATTTGCACCCAAACAATTCCAAATGGAGTAAAACATGACAAAAGAAGAAATTTTCAAGAAAGTGACCGACGTTCTCGTTGCCAAGCTGGAAGTCAAGGCTGAAGATGTGAAGCCTGAATCCGAATTCGGTAACGATCTCGGTGCCGACTCTCTCGACCGCGTTGAAGTGGTGATGGCTCTCGAAGACGAATTCGAAGTCGAAATCCTCGACTCTGACGCCGAAAAGTTCACGAAGGTTGCCGACGTGGTCGCCTTCCTCGAAGAGAAGAAGAAGTAATTCTCTTTGACTAAAGAAATAAAATGCCCCGGCTTTGACCGGGGTATTTTTATATTGAGTCTTGTTTAATGAATAGAAAACAATGCGCTAGAAAATCATAAGGAGAATCATTTGGAAGAGAAGAACATGCTCCACAAATTGCTTAAACTCTGGTTTCGCCAGAAGTCCGGTGACGGGCTTGAGGCAAAGCTCGGGTATAGGTTCCGCGACCCCGAATTGCTGGCGCACGCCCTGGTGCACCGCTCGTTTTTGACGGGCAAGGACATGCCCTACGAGAACAACAACGAGCGCCTTGAGTTCTTGGGCGATTCCGTTTTGAACATGCTCACGACCGAGTTCCTTTACAAGACTTACCCCGACGCCTCGGAGGGCGACCTCTCCAAGCAAAAGAGCGCGATTGTCTCGGGCCACGCCTGTGCGCAGTCGTCCAAGGAATGGGACCTGGGTGAGTACATCAAGATAGGCAAGAGCGAGGCCAAGATGGGCGGTCGCGGCAAGGAGAGCATTCTGGCGGACGCCTACGAGGCGGTGCTTGGCGCCGTGTACCTGGACGGCGGTCTGGAAGAAGTCCGAGCCATTTTGAACAAGTTCCATTTCCCGCGGGTCGCCGACATTGTGACCGCCGATGACTTTGTGAATTTCAAGAGCGCCCTGTTGGAATACACCCAAGGCAAAATCCATACTGCCCCGGAGTACGTGATTATTGGCGAGGATGGGCCGGAGCACCAGAAGGTGTTTACCGCCGAGGTCCATGTGAACGGGAAGGTGTATGGCAAGGGTCAGGGTCCAAACAAAAAGAAGGCCGAACAGGAGGCTGCCCGCGTAGCGCTTGCGGCGCTCAAGGCCGAAGACGTGGAACATGCGAAGAACGCCCCGCCCGAAGCTGCCCCCGAGAAACCCGTCAAACCCAAGAGATTTTTTAGACCGTAGATTAGGCGAAAGAACGGCGCCGAGCGCCTACAGACGAAAGAGTGCGTCATCCTGAGGGGCGTAGCCCCGAAGGATCCAGACCCGAGGAATAAAAAATGATGAAAAGAAAGATTGCAATAGCCGCGTTGATTGTGTCGGCGATGGCCCTTACCGCCTGCAACGAGCAGGATGCGTCTAAGACCGCGAAGTCCGCGGGTGGCGAACTGAACTGCCCCGAACAGCCGGCTGATTCCACCGCCACGGGCGAGTTTGACCCCGTCGCCTCCAAGGATGCACGCCCCTGCGGCGCCATTACTCTTTGGGGGTCCGCGATGCCCAAGTCGTTCAACATGTGGGAAGACTACAACAGCTTCTCCGCCGAGCTCATGGGCATGATGTTCGAACCGCTCGTTAGCCTGCACAGCACCGAGGACCGCGAAGTGGGAATCCTCGCAGACCGCTGGGAGGTGGGTGACGACGGCAAGACGTTCACCTTCCACGTGGACGAACGCGCGCGTTGGAGCGACGGCAAGCCCGTTACCGCCGAGGATGTGCAGTTTTACTACGACGTCATCATGGACGAGAAAAACCTCACGCCAATATTCAAGGTGGGGCTCAGCCGTTTTGAACGTCCGGAAATTTTGGACAGTCTCACCCTCCGCATGACGGCGAAGGAAGTGCACTGGGGCAACTTCTGGGAAGCTGCGGGCATGCTCGCGTTCCCCAAGCACGTTTGGGCTGGCAAGGACTTCAACCAGATCCGCTACGAGTTCCCCGTGGTGAGCGGTCCCTACATCATCAAGACCTTCCGCGAGGACCGTTTTGTGGAACTCAAGCGCCGTGCCGACTGGTGGGGCTTCCACAAGAACTGGAACCGCGGCAAGTACAACTTCCAAAAGATCCGCTACCGCTTTATGAACGACCAGACCAAGGCGCTCGAGGCCTTCAAAAAGCAGGACATTAACGCCTACGCCATTTACACGAGCAGCATTTGGATGAAGCAGACGGACTTTGACGCCGTGCAGAAGGGCTGGGCTGTGAAGCAGCGCATCTTTAACAAGGAACCCATAGGCTTCCAGGGCATGGCCATCAACTTGCGCAAACCCGCGTTCCAGGACGTGCGCGTGCGCCGTGCCCTCAGCATGCTGCTGAACCGCGAGCAGATGAACGAGAAGTACATGTACGGTCAGTACTTTTTGCTGAACAGCTACTACCCCGACCTGTGGGAAGGCAACCAGAATCCCACGGCGCCGGTGTACCACTTTAATCCCGACAGCGCCCGTGCCCTGTTTGCGGAGGCGGGCTACAAGGTGAACGCCCAGGGCGTTTTGGAAAAAGACGGCAAGCCATTTGCCATCAACTTCATTACATCTATGGAGGACCTGCGCCACCTCACGCTGTTCCAGGAAGACCTCAAGAAGGTGGGCGTGGTCGCGACAATCGAGCAAATGAGCCAGAGCACGCTGCGCAAACGCTTGGACGATGCGGACTTTGACCTCTACTGGGTGAACTGGGGTGCGGGCCGCCTTCGCGACCCGGAGGCCAGCTGGCATTCTTCCACCGCCTTGCAAAAGGGGACGAACAACCTGGCGGGAGTGCAGGACAAAGTCGTCGACAGCCTCATCGATTTGCAGAAGACGGAATTTGACCTTGCGAAGCGGAACGAAATCTTGAAGGCGCTCGACAACCGCCTGGCGGAGTTGGTGCCTTACGTGCTCATGTGGCAATGTGACCACCACCGCATCCTCTACTGGAACCGCTTTGGGACGCCCGAAAAGGTTTTTGACCACTTTAACCGCGAAGACGCCATCCCCGTTTACTGGTGGCTAGACCCGGCGAAGTCCGCGGCTCTTGACAAGGCGATGAAAGCAGGCGAGAGCATTACGCCGCCCGCCTACGACGTGAAGTGATTGCCGCTTTGCTCGGCTTGCTTTCATTGAGAACTCGGACTCCGTGAACAAAAAGCCCCTGGTTTTAACCAGGGGCGATTGTAGCCATGGCCACCTTTAGGTGGGAGGGCTCGGTCTCTTTAGAAGAAGAATTCGACGCCAGCGTACAATCCCGAGGCGTCTCCGCCCATTTCAGGATCGCCACTACGGACAATGAGCTTTGCCAATACAGAGAGATTCGGTGCCACCGCATATTGTGCACCCAGCCAAATTTGGATTTGGTTGTGGCCGCTGTTGTCCTCTCCGTGTTCCTTGCCAGCACCGTCTTCCCATTCGTCTTCAAACACCTTGAACTTGAACTTCAAGCCAAGGAGCGGGGTGAGCCCGATGCTCTGGATGGTGTAGTCGGCTTCGCCGGCGATATGCAACTCGAGCCCACGGTCGTAGTGGTTGTGTTCAAAGCCCCAGTCAATGCCAGCTTCGGTGCCGAACTTGAAACCGGGTGCGTTGGGCACTTCCATGGAGAACTGTCCACCCAAGTACAGGGCGATCTCGTCAGTGGACGGGGCGTGCCCGTTTTTGCTGTAATCGTCGTTTCCGATGGGTAGGTGAAAGTCCAAGAAGGCGGTAATCATCGGGGCGACTTCGAAGCGTGCGCCGATAGTCAAGTCGCGCAGACCGTCGCCACCGTTGACGCAGCCTTTGCAGTCTTCTTCGCTCCAGAACTGGTAGCCCCAGCTTTGCAAAGAAAGTTCCAACTTCTCGATCAGTGAAAAACGGGCGCCGACTTCGAGACCGGCCTGGCTCCAATCGCCGTCCCAGTCATAGTAGAGACCACCCTTGGCAGAGCCCTGGCCTGCAGGGAGAACCGGGAAGTAGTCCCAGGTGGCAAAGCTCGCGGTCACAGCCAGTGCCGCAGCGAGTATAATCTTTTTGAACATCCTAAACTCCTTGAAATGGGGAATTACCCTATAAATTTAAAAAATGCAGTGCCCGTGGCAATGCATTTTATGTTTACAAAAAAAAGGCGGGCCGCCTTGGGCGACCCGTCTAGAATCCTTGCGAAGTTTCTGATTAGAAGTTCACGCCGAACTTGCCCGTGAGGGTGATGGGCATGTCTTCGCCGTAGTAGTCTTCGCCGATGCCGAAGCGGGCGTCGATGCCGGCATAGAACATCTGGTTGATGGCGATGTTCAGGCCGAGGAACGGTGCAATACCGATGGTGCCGCTTGCGTCAGAACCCGGAACTTCATCGCCATCGTGGGTGTATTCGCCGAGCCACATGTTGATGTCAACACCGACGTACGGGGTGAGCATTTCGTTCACGGCGAAGTCCGCTTCGAGGCCGATCTTCAGGTCGAACGGAGGAGAAACTTCGTCATCGCCTTCGGTGCGGAGGCCAAAGCCCAATTCAGAACCGAAGTTCACCATGCCGAAGTTCTGGGAGTACTGGACACCGGCGTAGATGCCGAGGCCATCCGGAGAGACTTCTTCGTCACCGATGGGGAGGTTCACGTCGACGAAGGCGTTCATGATGGGCATGAACTGGTAGCGGAACATCAGGTCGAGGTTGCCGATACCGTCCTGCTTTGCGTCATCACCGTCGAAATGGGTGAAGATGGTGTACGGAAGGCGGAGACCGGCTTCCAAGTTCTGGATGATGCTGTAGCGGGCGCCTACGCCGACACCGAGTTGGGTCCAGTCGCCCCACATGGAGAACGGGACGGTGAGTTCGGCCTGGCCTTTACCGGCTTCCTGGACCGGGAAGTAGTCCCAGGTAGCGAAAGAAGCGGTGGCTACGAGAGCTGTAGCAAGTGCGATTTTTTTGAACATTGAAGTTCTCCTTATTAGAGGTTAACATGTAAAATATAGTATTCCAAATTGGAATGGGAGTGTTTTTTTTTGAATAAAATTCATTTTTTTTCTCCGTTTTTGAGGATTGAAAGGCTAAAAAGATTAAAAAAGTGATGAAAATCACGAAAAAGCCCGTGTGCTCCGTCACAAGAATGGAGTGGGTGCTCTTAATCACTTCCGAATAGGGGCTAACAAGATTATTTTATGATGGCATATAGTCGAGGATGTTATGACAAGCGCTCGCTCCCTTTTGCTGACATTGCTGGTCCCCTGCCTTTTGGTTGTTTCGGCTTGGGCCGCCGAAACGCACATGAACCTTTGGACCGATGGAGGGACTTTTGGATTTGGTTTCATGGGCGGCTACAACTTGTATGTATCGCAAGATGAGAGCGCTTGTACCCTCAATCAGGTTAATGTGGCGACCGGTCGCAGGTGCGTGCTGTCGAAAAAAGTTTCTAATGGTAAAGAAGCCTCGGCGGCAATGGAAGAAATCTTCCGCAAGTGGAATACCGATTACTCCAAGTACAACATGACATTTGCTTCGTCCATTGACCTTATGGGTTTTGGCGAAACAACTGCTGAAGGAACGTGTGATGCCAGCTTCGCCTCTGTTCAAATGCCCGAAAACGTGACTTTTGATGGCGGCTCTGCCAATGGCGGCAAAATCCGGAACATGTGCATTGCGGTAGACATCAAGGATAAAGATGATGTCATGAAAGGGCCTCGGGGATTCTTCTCGGCTGTATCCAAGTGCTTGGTCAAGAACGTAGACTTCAAGAACGTGCGCATTGTGGTGAAAGATTCCCGCCCGGCGATGGAAGCTGGGCGCTCTGGTGCGGACTACTACCCTGTGGGCGCCTTGGCAGGTGTTGTCACCTCGGCGACCTTGGAGTCTGTTATCCTTGAAGACGTGAACATTAATGCTCCGTTCGCTGGCGGCGTGGTGGGTTACCTCAACGAATCTTCCGTTCGTAACGTCACCGCTACCGATGACTTGGTTGTCGAAAATTCTTTGCAACTGAATTTAGCGGCGAATGACTACGCCGGTATCAAAGTTGCTACCGAGAAAATGCTTGAAACCTGGCCCTCCGACTACAAAGTGTTTTTGGGAGGAATTGCGGGTATGGCAGTCAAGGATTCCATATACAACGTGAATGTCCGTGCCAAAATCACTGACAAAAGCGGTGCCATAGCGCCCTCGGCTTTGGGTGGTGTCGCCGGCGTGTTTTCTATGCAGGGGTGGCCTTATGGGGCTTTCAATGACACCTTGAGCTTTAAACGAGCCGAGGGGGACAAAGGTGCCAGTTATACAACGATTTCGGGTGGACGCGCCATGGGTGGATTCTATGGCGAAGTGGCTTTTAATTCCGCAAATAACGCTAGTGCGCGAGACTTGGTGATTACGGCATCTCGTGTTGATAGTGTTTTAATTCAGTCTGGAAAATCGGACGAGGTTTACGCCGGTGGTTTTGTGGGTAAGGTCGTCGCCAAATTTGGCTCTAAGTTTTCTTTTGTGAATAGCTATGCTAATGCCGAAATCCGCGATGTGGTTGAATCGAGTACGGCGACTGCGTACTATGCGGGAGGCTTTGTGGGGGCGACCAACGAGTGCGCCGACACCGAAGTTCCGGATGACGATGCGTTTTTTGCGGTTACTGGGTCAAAGGCTTTGGGCAAAATTAGCGTGGGCGCTCAAACGGGGGCGTCGCCCGATGTTTATTTGGGCGGCTTTGCCGGTTTCGCATGCTTTACGGCGACCCCCGACGCTTTTGTGAGGAACTCTTCCTCGGTGAAGTTGGAATCGACAGTCGGCGCAAGCGGCAGCAAGGTCTTTGTTGGCGGTGTCGCGGGCAAGGCCGACGTGTTCCGCAAAGTGGATCTGGCCTTTAAGAATTCGACCTTCGATGGTGGAATTGTGGCGTCAGCAGGGGGGAGCGACCTTTATGTGGGTGGCGCCGTTGGTCAGTTTGTGGGTAAAGAAGCGGGGACGGTGTCGTTCCATTCCTTTGCTGTCAAGAATGAGGCGGAAAGCGTACTCGCGGTTTCGGGATCGGCTGCGCATGCCAAGGCCCGTTTGGGCGGCATTTGTGGCGAATGCGTTGCTCTAAGGCAAATTTCCCAGGTTTCGGTCCACGGAGACATTATTTATGGCGATGCGGAATTCGCCGGTGACAGCTTGCTGGTTGGCGGCTTGGTCGGTAATGTTTACTCCACGGATTCAGTGAATGTTTCCAACACGTTCAGCATAGGCGAAATTGTCCTTAAGGCGGGAACCCGTTCTCTCTCTGGGGTAAAAGCGGGTTACCTCCTAGGTGCCGCTCTTATGACCGGTAATGTGCATCATGAATTTTCTTACAACTATCACTTTAACGATTCCGATAAAGAATACTTGGATGCTTTTGGCTTCATTAGCAACGGCGCCGACATAACGGAATATTGGAAAACGCCCGAGGGTCATTCCTATTACCTACCCGAGAACTGGATTTTCCGTTATAATGTTCGCAACGGCGAAACTCAGGTCCTTGCTCATAATGGCACCGAGAACTTGTACAACGGCACCATGATTGTGGCGAACATGCAAAAGGCTTCTTTTGCAGGAGACTTGAACAAAATGCAGAACCCGTATGTGTGGAGTTTTGAAGCGGGTGTAAACGGAAACTTGCCGTTCTTTGCAGACGAAAGCCATCCGGCTCAATCTCCCGAAGAAGTTGTAACCTATACGGTGACGTTTGTGTTTTACCGCTGGGACGAAGAAGCCAACGCTTTTGTGAAGGTGACCCACGCCGTGGTAGTTGCCGCTGGCGGAGCGGCCTCGGCTCCCGAACTCGAAGAACGTACGGGCTATACTTTTGCAGGATGGGACAAGACCTTTGACGCCGTGGCTTCAAACATGACGGTTACCGCCCTTTATACCATTAATTCTTATGTAATTACTTTTGCCAATGGCGAAAACGTCCTGGATTCTGTTGAAGTACAGTATCAGACGGTGCCTGTATATGAGGGCGAAATCCCTGTCAAGCCCGCCACCGAACAGTATTCTTATGTGTTCAAGGGCTGGAATCCCGAAATTGTGCCCGCTACGGCTGCTGTTACTTATACAGCCAAGTTTGATTCTCTTATCAATGTGTACAGGGTAACGTTCAAAAATGGTGATGAGATTGTTCAAGAATCTGACTTGAAGTATGATGCTATGCCGTCATGTGCCATTGTCCCGGTGAAACCGGCGACCGAAAAGTACACATATGCCTTTAAGGGTTGGACCCCCGAAATTGAATCTGTGACAGGAAATGCGGTATACCAAGCGCTGTTTGATTCGACCATCGCTACGTTCAAGGTGACGTTCATTAGCCACTTGGGCAACATTTTGGAAGTGCAGACAGTGAATTACGGCGAGGCCGCGATTCCCCCAAAAGATGAGGCGAGCGACGGACGCTACTTTGTGGGATGGAGCCGCTCCATAGACAATGTGACCGAGAACATGATCGTGATTGCCTTGACGGATAACATTGCCATGCTTTCGAGCAGCTCCGTTGCCGAGAGCAGCAGTTCTGTTGAGGAAAGCAGCAGCTCGGTTGGAAGTAGCTCCAGCCAAGAAGAAAACGTCGACAAGCCGGTTCCAGGCTCTACTGGCCTTGAAGTCGTCGACCCGGTCATTGATCAGTCGGGTAACGCCATCCGCTTTACCTTTGGTCAGAATGCAATCAATACTCAAATCAAGACCTCGGCCCACTTGCAGGTGCTGGGCAGCAAGGGTACGCTAATCGACACCGTCCTCGCCGACTCTGTGACTGACTTTGACTCCCGCATGCAGTGGCTGCTGGTGCCCTCTCCGACAGGGAAGTTCGAGGTGGTGCTTACGCTTGCCAATGTCGTCGATACGGCGACTTACCGCGATTCGTTTGAGGTATCCAATGAAATCAAGGTGCAGCCGCGCTCGTGGCAAATGGTTTCGCTCGCCTTGCTCGATACTGACAAGGACTGCGACCGCGAAGATGCCGCCTTCTACTGGTGGGACGAAACAAACCCGGTGGGCGATTACTGGCAGTACCGCAGCTACGACTTTGGTAAGTCGAATGTGGACGCTTCCCGCGGCTACTGGTATGGCACCAAGAACGGCAATCCGTTGATACTTAAAGAAGAGATGCCGAGCAAGGACGATGTGATTACGTGGAAGCTCGACAGCCTGTATAGCGGCTGGAACCTGGTGGCGAACCCGCATGGCTGGTATGTGGACCTTACCCAGGGCAAGGGCGGCAGCGTGACGTTCTGGCGCTGGAATGCCGAAACCGGCGAATACGAAATCCCGAAGGTGCTCGGCCCTTACGAGGCTGTTTGGGCGAAGGTCTCGAAGCCCACGGTGTGGAGCGTCTCGGCAGCGCCGGTGTTCAAGCTTGACAAGAGTGATGCCAAGAATACGCTTGCCAAGGTCGGCGCCAACGAATCCTGGACTTTACAGGTGGTTCTCTCGGACGACGAAGGCAAGCGCGACAGCTGGAACTTCTTGGGTGCGGGCGAGGCCTACAGCCTCGAGGAACCTCCTTCTGGCATGGGCGACCATGTGAACCTTACGATTGTGGAAGGCAAGGAACGCCTTGCCAAGAGCGTGAAGCCAGTGAGTGCCGATATGGAGTGGACACTCATGGCGACCGCGTCCAGCGCCCGCGATGGCTACCTCGCCTTTGACGGACTCGACGACTTCCGTGCCGCAGGCCTCCGTTTGTTGGTGACGGTGGATTCCAAGACGACCGAGGTGACGGATTCTCGAAAGGTGAAGGTGGTGCTGGGTGAGGGTCAAAAGCAGGTGAACGTGCGCGTGACCAAGTCGGCTGTCATGGTGGCGCAAAGCCGTTTGGAGGGCTTTAGCGTACACCAGGCCGCTCTCGGGGTGAACGTGAACTTCACTGCACCCGCCAACGTGGCGGGCAGCCTTGCCAGGGTCGACTTGATGGGAGTCGACGGCAAGGTTGTGGCGACCCAAAAGGTCCGGGCGACATCGGGGGGCAATGCAGTGGCGCTGAAGTCCCCGCGCGGCGGTCTCTACTTTGTGAGGGTGCAGGTCGGTAGCCAGAAGGCGGTCCAAAAGGTTTTGGTGAAGTAAAAAAGGAGCCCTCTCGGGGGCTTTTTTTGTTATTGCCCTCTCTTTATATTATTTTTCAAGTATGTGGCCGGCGTTCTCAGCCCGGTTTTTGTGCACCTCAAAATTTGGAGGCCTACATGTTGACGAACCGTAAACTCCTTGCCTTGGCAACGGTCTTTTTGCTCGCGGTTTTTGCCCATTCGCAGTCATATAACGTCAAGTACTTTGTTAGTGAGGGCGTGCAGAAAGTAGGTGACGATTCGATGACCGTGTACCATATGGCGATGAATATTAACACGGACCCGACGTCGGCTGCAATGGAGCAATGCCACACCTTGAAAAATGACATAGAGACGGATCCTGACAACGCCCCTGTTTATTTGAATACGCTTAGCAGCCAATGCGGTGTAGAAGTGTCCGTAGAAAACTTTGACGAGGTTTGTGTTCCGTGTTTTGTGAATATGGCTTCTATGGATGTCCCGGAAGACGTAGCCTATGTTTACACGTTGAACGAACCCGTTTTTTCATTTGATAAGGGCGATAAGGCGGCTTATGCCCCTGAGCTTTATGGAAAAGGTCCTGGAGTTCCGGGCACCAGCTTGGCCCTGACAGGATATTTTATTCTCCCGTCTGGTGTGGAATATGTAGGTATAAGAGTAGACGATGGACTAATTTTTTCCCTTGAAACTGATGATCTCGGCAATCTGGTTTCGTCACAACAACAGTTATATATGACTGCGGTGAATGCGCCTTATGCTTTGCATATTATTGATAATGGCATACCTGTTTATGAGGAGACTACTACGGGTGGTCAAGGACAGTTGGTGAATGAAACCCCTTCCATTGGCTTGCTTTATGCAGAAAACGATCCGCATTACAAGGCGAAAGTGTTTTTTCACCCTGTGAAGGATTCTTCGACTGGATATTCGATTGTGACCTACGCCTACAACCAATCAACGAGCACGTTGGATGAACCCATGGACACGGCGCGCATAACCTTTTCTGATTCGGATCCCTCCGTTTTACTTTCGGACCATATTCGCATAGAGGGGGGGCTGCCGTCTGCCAAATTACCGTTTGGTTGGACCGAAAATGGCTGGTATGCCAAGTTTGCTTATGGCTCTGGCTTAGGATCTATGAGAACGTTTCTTGATACGACTGATGTAAAAATTAGTATCTCTGAGTACGGGGACATTGACCTTAACGAGCGCTTGCAATGGGCTCATCGGTTGTTAAATAACTATCAAGGTAATGGAGATGTTTATTATGGACTTTATATAGGCCCGGATTCCTCGTATAAGGGCTATAGAGTGGACTTTGACGCAAACGTTGACGAGTACAACAATTCTTTGTTTATGGGCGATCACACCTACCAAGGCCTGGTTGGAAGTACCGTTGAGGATGCCGAGCCTTTCCCCACGGACGTTTTCCGTACCGATGCCTGCTTTGTAGGCTGGATGCCGACCCGCGACTATGAAGGCGAAATCTTGGCTGAAACTTTAACGGATTTGACCTTGGACGAGTTTGCCGAAGAACTTGCCTCTATTCATTTTGAAAACGAAGAGGAGGACTTTTTTAAACTGTATGCAAAATGGGACGAGTCGTGCACCCCCGAAACGGAAACAATTGCGTTGGAGTATGCCGGAGGGGATTCGCTGGGCGAAGTTTCCTTGTGGCAGTACAATGTCGGCATCCATCATAAGTTTAAAAAAACTTCGAATGGCTACGAGTTAAAAATTCCAAAGCTGGACCTAGGTGCAATGTTGGATTTTGAAGTTTATGTGGACGGCGATCGCGAAGTTGCCGATAGCGGAATTGTGTTCTCCTATACTTATACTGATACTGATGGGGAAGCAGAACGGGACAGCACGGTGAATCTAAAATTGAACTATGGTAGTTTAATAAGCATTGTGCACAACTATGAAATTGAAATGAGAGATATGAAACTGACGGTCAGTTTCCGTCCGCTCCCGGTTGAGGTGATATTTAACGAAAACGCCGGGGACGACAATGTGTTCTATCGAAACTTTGACAGGTCCCAGCAACTTTATGCAGACGAAACGGAACCGCTGGAAACCACTCTTTTTAGGGCGGGTTATTGCCTTGACGGTTGGGGCTTGGCTCCGGATGCCGAAGAATTTTACACCAAGCCGAGTGACATAATCGCCGCAGCAGAACCCGGGGCGGATTCCATCGCGGTCTATGCAATTTGGTCCGAATCGAATGGGGCTTCTAGTTGCGGAGCTTCGGAAACGTTCACCTTGGTGACGAGTGCGCATGGCTCCGTAAAATTGAGCCATCAAGTTAATTATGAAGACCCCTTCTATTACAAAATGGAACCGGTTTCGGGATCCTCGTACACATACCAGATGCAGGTGCCGACGGGGGTAGGCTTTGCTTTTTATACCGAAGTGGAACCCGAAGAGGGTTATGTGGTATACCGAGCTTCTTATGTGAACGGAACGCAGTCCGACTATAGTGGCGAAAACGTGGTGTCTCAATGGATATCCTTTTATGAGGACCCTGCCGAGTTGCGCGTGCTCTTTAAGAGCTCCGGTCCGTACAACTTTACGCTTTCGCCAGATTTGGAGAACGCGACAGACTACAATGCCGTGTTCCTGGCCGCCCCCCGTGGAGTGTACCAGTTCAGTTCCCAGTCCAAGCTGTACCTGAACGAGGGAATCCCCACACTGTACGATGCTAGCAATTATACGTACACCCCGTGGAACTTAAATGAGAGCCCGGCTCAACGAACTTATGTGAACTTTGACGCCGACTTGCTGGACTCGGTCGAACTTTACGATTCGTACAAGATGACCGCCACTTGGGAACCCTTGACCGCGAACGATGCGGCGTTTAATATTACCACTCAGGTCTCGGGAGGAGAGGTCTTGCTGGTCCAGGAAATTAACGGCAAGACGGTGGAACACTCCATTACTGCGTATAATGGGGATGACAGTGCGTTGGTGTTGCCGATACTGTCAGATTTCCTCGGGTATTCGTTCCGCTTGAAACTCGTGCCCAACGAGGGCAATGTTCTGGACCAATCTGTTTTGGTTACTATGAATGGAGATTATGCAGGATACAATGAAACTGCTTATAACGACGGGGACACAATCACCTTGTTCCCGTACGGTGGTCGAGAAACGTATGCCGTGAACATCAATGCGCAGTTCGGTAAAAAATTGAAACTTGTGTTCGACGAGAATACCAAGTCGACGGATGTGTACTACGGTTCGGAATGGACGCCGTTTAAAGAGATTGTCGCAAGCGAGAATTACGTTTACCTCCCGACCCTATATTCCAATGAGGGGTGTGTGGAAGGTTGGTCCGTGAAGCCAACTGCAGAAAAAGCCGACTTTGAAAATAGCGCGAGGGGCGAAGAACTGCTGTCGGCGCTAGAAAGTGATATGGAGAATGTAAAATCCAGCTACACTTTGTATGCCTATTGGACTGAACGCGATTCTTGTCAAGATTACAAGCAACTGCGGTACGAGAGCGGCAAGCATGGAACCATTGAGCTTGAGGAGGCCTTGGTTTCTTACAATGAGGAATCAGGCGAAGACTCTGTCGATATAGTGATACACCGTTTTGCCCAAGACAGCGTGATGCTTTTGCCGAGGTATTTTATGATGGCCGGCTGGTATGTGCATGCTGTGCCCGACAGCGGTTATAAACTGGATTCGGTTCGCCTGGAGTTTGAAGGCCTTGATACCTTGGTGTTCTTGAACGGGGACCTGTTGATGCCTCCTATGAATGGAGGTTCACAACAGCAAAACTATGATTGGTTCGAGGGTTCTGTGAAATTGAGGGCGTACTTCTCTGAGGGTGAACAAGAAGAAATCCACTACGGCTTTGACAAAGCAGAACTTCGGCTCTCGGGCAATGCCTTCCAGCTGAACCTTTCGACCAAGGGCAAAGCCATGGTGTACTCTGAGGGTCGCGCGGTTTTGATGGATGCGCTGGGTGTTGTGATGGATTCGACCGAGTGGTATGTGGATTCCGTCCCCGACCTTGAGCGCTGGGAAAAACGTGATTTGAAGCCGGGCCGCTATGTGGTGAATGCCAAGATTCGTTGTCCGCGAGGTGTGGACGTGTTTGAGCGCGCCTTTGACGTTTCGCCCAACGTGGCAGAGGCTTGCGACAACTGCTGGCAGATGATTTCGCTGGAGAGCGCCGAGATTGATTCGCTGGACAAGGACGATGCCGTGGTTTACTGGTGGGACGAAACCTCGAATTACGGGCTCTATTGGCAGTACCAGAGTTTCTCTGGGGCTTCAAAGCCTGTTGCCGGCCGCGGTTACTGGTACAATTCGCTTGAGGGCCGTGAACTTGCCATTAAAAAGGGTGAAAAGCTAAAAGAAACCGATCGCATGTGGAAGCTCGACAGCGTCTACAGCGGCTGGAACCTGGTGGCAAACCCGTATCCGTGGTACATTGACGCCTACGCCTCGGGCTTGGATTCCACTGCCGAGATTTACTATTGGAATGCCGCCGAAGGAGATTACGTCGGTACCCGCTATATTGGCCCTTATGCGGCTGTGTGGATAAAGGCCAAGGAGCCCATGGAAATTGACATCCCCTATGAACATGCCTTTGTGGTGGTGGTCGACAGCACCGGTGAAACTTGGCTGAACGATGACGAAAACGGGATGTTTGCCTTGGATAAGCCGAAGATGCTTGCCAAGGCGAACGGCATGGGAGACTGGTCTATCCAGGCGGTACTCTCGGATGACCGTGGCCATAGGGATTCTTGGAACGTGCTTGGCGTGGCCGCCTCGGCATGGGAGCGTGAAGCGCCTCCCGAGGGCATGGGCGACCGTGTGGACCTCTCGATTGTGGAGGGCAAAAAGTCGCTTGCCAAGAGCTTTAGGGCTGTGGATGCCGCTTACGAGTGGACTCTCGACTTGTCGGCTAGCAGCACGCGCAAGGGTTATCTCACGTTCGAAGGGCTCGAAGAACTCCGTGGCATGGGCTACAGCGTGTTTGTGACCGTCGACGGCGCAACTAATGAGATGCTGCCCGGCAAGGCGCTCCCGGTGCTTTTGAAGTCGAACGCCACGCAGGCGCGCGTGCAAGTGACCGCTGGCAAACCCAAGCTGACCGTCGTCAGCAGCCTTGGCGAGCTGCGAGGTTTGCAGACGGGTAACGCCCTCGAGGTCTCGTTTACTGCAAGCGAGCCTTTGCAAGGGCAGGAGGCTCGTGTGCGGCTGGTGAGTCTAAAGGGCGAGGTTGTGGCTGCGGCTAGTACTCGGACCCAGGCAGGGGCAAACCGTGTGCGTCTGGAAACCTCGCGCTCCGGCCTGTTCTTGCTTCATGTACGCGTTGGAAACCTCTCCAAGTCTGCGAAAATTGTTATAAAATAAGCCGCAAAACGTGATCGCGTAAACTTTTGGCACCCTTTTTTTGGGTGCCAAAGTAATGTTTTTGTAACATCCGCCAAATGTTTAGTTATTTTTTCCTTGATAAGATACAAGGAAAATCCTATGAGAAAGCTTCGCTTTTTTATGATTCTGGGTTGCCTGTTGGCGACTTCCATGGCCTTTGCTGCAACTGTGTCACCATTACCGCCGTTGCCCGAAAATCACACCATGTTCTGCTTTTCGGGTGGTGCTCTTACGGGTGGGGATAGCCTCGTCATTTCGCAAAAGAAATATTCCGAATACAATGCGGCCGTCGACCATTGCGTGAGCTATTGGTATATAAACACTTCCGTTTATTCTCAAGAGTATGAGAGCGGAGAAGAGGCTTTGCATTTTACAGCTACGTTTGAAAATGAACGCGCTTATTACGATGCACGGTCTGCAATCATGGCGCATTTAAACAATAACAGCCTTGCTTCGGTGACTCTTGCGACAGATTTGGATTTTGGTGATGATGAAACAGATTATACCAGTAGTACAGAAACATGTAAGGATTTTGCGGACAACAACCTTTCTTTTCAAAATCAAGGATTGTCTTTTGATGAAACACAACGTTTGATAGATGCTGGAAACGCTGTCATAAAAAATGTGTGTTATGTTGCGGAAACATCTAACGGTGTGTCTTTTTTGTCTTTTGCCAATAATATGACGAGCTATGGCAATTTGTCTTTTGACCATATTTATTTCCGCTTGGGGTCTGGGGATGAGAACAATCCGACGAGCGCAAGTGTGCTTGGGTCTATCACAGGATATGTTCACGACATAAGTGTCAAAAATTCCTATTTTGAAGCGGATTTCGCAGGTGCTTTGGGCTCCTCAAACGATTCTTACAGTTTAATCTCCAACATAACCATTGAAGACGTTGTGGTGAAAGGGGCTGAGTATGCGGGTGCGTTTGTGGCGACCGCCAGTCAGGCTGACCTTAAAAAAATAACCGTCAAAAACGCCGATGTTTCGGGAAACGTGGCTGGCGGCTTGATGGGAACTTTTGCTTATGATAATGATGGTGAATGGAGCATTGATTCTGTAATTGTTGGGACGACTTCAGTTCATGGGACGTATGCTGCAGGCGGCTTATTTGGTTCTATTAGTATATCGTCTATGGGTAGTGCAAATGTTCACGTAACCCATGCCGGTTTGAGCTCGGTGTCCATTGACGGTGCGCGTTATATGGGAGGCCTTGTAGGATATTCTGATGTAGGAGAACAATCTAATGCTGCCATAGACATTCATGAATCTAGTTTTGAGGGGTCTGTTGCTCTTGGTTGTGCCGATAATTCGGCTATAGGGGGTGTGATGGGCGCTTTGGCTGCGGACATGAATGGGACAAATTCGGTAGCTGTCAGAGGAACAGGAGTGAAAGCGACCATAGGTTCGGCAACGCCTTGTGCTACTCCTCCCAGCACAATGAGTGTTGGAGGTTTGATAGGTGAGGGTTATGGTGGCGAATATGATGGTGCTGTGAATATTTCGGCTAAGGACAATTTTATTATCGGCAGCATATTGGTGCCTAATGGGCAAACTTCCTCCATTGGATACTTGGTTGGCGCAGAAAAAATTGGAACGTCTTCAACTTTGATAGACAACTACTACTATGGCTCCACGGGAGATGCGGCTGTAGTGGGCATAGGTTCCATGAGCCAAGCGGAGTGGAATGCCGGTATGGTAAGTGGAAATTTTTTAAGCTACAACAACTTCCGCAACGACAATGGTGGAAAATTGACGGCTACAGGAACTCTTGATTATAGGTGGACCCAAAAGTCGGTAGTCAATGGAACCAATGTGTATGCGAACGGAATCCTTGCCGACGCCACCATGAAATCGGATGCGCTCCCGGCAATTATGAACATGGTTGATGCTTCGGAGCGTGATGTATATTGGACTCGCACAGATGACGACAATGACGGGCTTCCGTTTTTTGCCACTGCAGGCGTGGCGCCCTTCCCCAACTGGGTTGTTCTGTTTGACTTGACGCAACTCTGCGCAGGCAATGCAGGCTGCTCCGATAAAATAGCGGCCTTAAACCCATTTGAAATTACAGACGGTCAAGTCTCCGAAACTAGCTATTACAAGGCGTTTTACACTACTAGCGAAAAGAAGTTCTCGGAAAACGGGCTAGAGTCTTTGGTGGATGCCGTGACTCCAGCGTTGGGTGCTGGTGAATATTACTGGAATTATTGGGAAAATACGGGTTTAGATAAAACTGTTGAAAAACGTATTCCCATAAGCCTTGCGGGAGTCCAGTCCGAAAAGTTCGGTGCTATTACGCAAATGACGGGGCCATATTTCGTCTACATTCAGCAGACGAGTCGTTATACGGTTTCTTATTGGTTGAATGTGGGCAACGATCAAATCCCAAATTACCAAAAGATAGATGAAGATTGGACTGCGACGTCATTGTTCTTTTTGACGCAGCCGGTTTACGATATAGTTAATGATGAAAATGGTCCTGGCCTCTTTTTCCCGCCGGCGATATATGAATTGCCTGCAGAAGGGTTTAGTGGGGCGCTGACCAGTTTCGCAAGTTACGTGAGACTGTGCGCCGACGAAACTGGGACGGATTGTATTGGTGATATGGATCATTATTATGATTGTTATGGAAGCAATGTTGGTTATTATAATCCAGAAAATGTACGCAATTTGTGGGATTACATCGGATTGACATGTACAGATCCTAACTTGAATGGTGAAGAAACGGATGTGTCAAACTATAAACACCTCCGTGTTGAATACAAGCGATCCACTTCCTACTATATGACCTTGGTGCGGATTGCTTCGGATGCTTGCTCTGAAAATGACCTTTGTTCCATGAAGATTACTGCGGACGGAATCGGAGCCGATGGAATTACTTCTGGAAGCGCGAAAATCCCATCGAACAGTGATGAATCTTCAATTCCGACGAGAGGCTCTTATTCTTTTGAAATAAACAAGCCTGGGTACAAGCTGACCTCCTACACGGTAAATTTGATTATAGACCCTCCTGCTTTTGATGAAGAGGAAGGAACCGTGCAAAAAATCACGGTAGAGGACAACTCCTTTGCCTTGCCTTCTGTTATTCTTTCTGGTTATGACGAAGCCTGGCAATCCTCCAAACGAATTGTTTATTCGCTAGAGAATCCCGACAAGGTGATTATGGACAGCTTGTTTGTTGCAATTCTCAATCTTGATCAAAATTACGGGGATCTTTCAAACCACATTGAAGTGTCTGGCACATTTGAAGCAATTCCGTATGACGTGTTCTTCCATGTCCCGGTGGCGCCTGAACCGGGGATGTCCTCGCCATATTTTGTTTCGACCGATATGCAGGCTAGCAAGACGTATAAACTTGATGACGAAAGCCTCTTTTTCCTAAACGAGCTCTATGGTAAAGTGACTGATTATGAAAATGGGACGGAGTATGTTGAACCGGTACAGGGCTGGAATCTATCTCGTGAGATGCATTATTCTGATGTTTATACCTTTACTGCAGATGTGGTTGCCACTGTGATAAGTGACGGCTCTTTGGTTCCGGCGACGGAAACTGCCAATGCGCAAATCCATTTGTATGCGAACTGGCAGGAAATAGCAGACAATTATACGCGAAACTTTATCCCCGCAAATGTGCCCGTGTGCAAAAGCCCACAAGAAGACAAAGAGGCGGTTTGCTGGGGGGACGAGGATGTTTTCCCCGGCGAGATTGTACTTAAACAGTCGCTGGGCGAGACTGTCTTTGAACACCATGCAAACATAGTTGAGAATGAGGATGTAGGTGGAGATCCATATTTGGCTGTCGAACTTCTTGAAGGCAATTTGGTCAATAAAGAATTTTGCTTTGACGCCAAATTTAACGTGGATGGCGGATATGCTGTTAAAAATGTTAATGTGTCGGGCCGTTTTGCTCAATTGCCGAACGAGCCGGAAGGTAGCCCTGTAACCCTTAGTTACAAGCTTAATGACGATGACTCTCAAGATACTATTATCTGTTTGAACGGTGCGGCGCAAAATGTGCAGTTGACAGTAGATATAGACACGTTGCAATACGTTATTCATTTTGCCGTCCCGACGGATTCGAACATTTTTGCATTGGATCCGTACACGGGTGACAATTGGATATTCGCAAAAGAATACACTGTGATAAGTGACGATGCAAGTATCCCGCGCATTGCTTCGAGTGAGGGCTGTGTGGCTTGGTCTTTGGATGAAAATGGCCAATTGCTTGCCCCGCTTTCTGGCAGCAATGACGAAATGAATGGGGGAATAGGTGAAGTTGTTGAACTTAATGGAAATGTGGCTAAGTTGCTGACTCCAGGTGAAAACACTCTATACCCTCGCTCATACGGCGGAGAAGATTGCCCGCGAGGTTCTGAGGTGACAAATGCTAAACTGCATACGAATGGCTTTGGGACTATTGTTTTGACTCAATCTTTTGGAGTGGATGATGAACAGGTGGTTGTTCCGCACCGCTTTACTCCAGATGATGCCGGGGATACGGTCTATACAATGATAATCCCTCGTGTTAATACCGAAGACGGACTTGGTTCTATAAGCTTTGCGCTGAAAGCGGAACCGGACAGCAATTACTTCTTGAGCGGAAATATAGAGGCATTTTATGAACTGCTGGAGGAAGGTCGGTTCCAAACGTCTTTGCGTGACGGTGCTGACTTTACTTTTGAAGGCTATACCTTGGATTTTTACGCCAACTTCGTTAGCAAGGGCCCGTATTACGTAAAGTACGACTTGAATATGGCTGACGAAAAAATGCCTGGCAATCTGTTTATTCCGAGCGGCATGACCCAGAATAAAACAGTGATTCTTTCGGAGCGTGATTCTGACGGGCTTACTAATTATGCTGAACTTGATAAACCTTTTAGGAATGATTCCTGCTTTATGGGCTGGAAAACGTTGGACAACATGTTTACTAGAGTCGATGCCTCTACTGCGCAGTTCCTGAGTAAAGACTCCACCGAGCCGACCTTGCTCAAGGCGGTATGGGGGAAAGACAAATGCGCTACCGCTGATTCTAGGGTTGCTTTGGCGTTGGTTTCCAATGAAGGTGGAAGGTCGTCTGATACAAGTGCTGTCGCCCATGCGAAGGTCAAACTGGTGCAGACCTTTGGCGAAAAGACAATTGAGCACCTTTTGGAAGACTCTAAGGGGATTGAACTGGGCTCTGCACCGGAAGGGTACGATGTTGACGTGGTCGTGATTCCGGATCCCGGTTACAAGGTCGTTCGTGACACAAACGGGGCGCTTGTGATGGGTGCCAAGTATCGTTTGAATGATGGCTTGGCTGAATCCATGACGGCCGAAGGCTCTACATTCAAGATTGGTTTCGTGGAGGTGGAGCCTTCGCAAGCACTTGTTGTGGTTCCGCAATACTACTTTGCCCCGCAGGTGACCATAGCCGATTACCTGTTCACGTTTAACACCAATGGACAAGGTTCCAATGTATTCTTTGGTTCCGGTTGGTTCCCGCAAGGGGAGTACAGGCTGAACGGAGATAGCGTTGCCGCATTCCCCAGGGATGCGTTCCGGGCTGATGCTTGCCTTGAAGGGTGGACTTTTGAACCCGATGGGACAACTAGCTATAATGGCTATGACATGGACTTCATGATCGCAGTTAGGGATCGTGATGTACTTGGTCTCGAGTCAGATACCCTGTATGCCGTGTGGGATACTTCATGTGTCCAGAATGTTGTCAAGGTGGTCTCCAATAATCAAAAGGGAGGCCGTTTGAACCTGCTCCAGGTGATTGAAAACGACACAATCTCATTTGAAGTGGGCGAGGAGGGACTCGAGGTCCCCTATATAGATGATGGACTTCGTTTTATCACCAGGTTCATTGCAAAATTTGGTTGGTCCCTGGCTGAGGGCGAACCTGTGAAACTGATGGATGTGAACGGAGTCGTTTACGATTCCCTGCCTAATGGCGGAGAAATCGTTTTGAATCGTTCCATGGTCATAGATGTTGAAATGAGTCCCGATGAATACCACTTGGTCTTTGACGCGGTCAATGACGATGCAACCATATTCTATGGAGATGATTGGAAGTCTGAAGGCATATTTAGCTTGGCCGAAAAGAGCGAAATCCCGCTCCCGGCAGTGCTGTACACTTCTGGAGAATGCCTTGAGGGGTGGACGTTTGAAGGGGCTCAGTCTGCGTATGCCGATTTTAACGAAGATATGGCTAAAGATATGCTTTCTGCCTATAAAGACTCCATGGGAAGTAGCTTTACTGTAAAGCCGCGTTGGACCGATGATCTGTCTAAGTGTAGGGGTGATTTTACACGCATATTTGTTGAGTCTGAACATGGCTCGATTGTGCTGAACGACGTTTCTCGTGAAAAGACTGAAGTCCATGAGTTCACCAAGGATGGCTCCATGGTGCTCCCGCTGAGGGTGAACGGACAAACTCTTATGCCTGTGGTGGAGGCGGACTCCAGCTTTATGATGGACTCTATTGTGGTCACTCGAGTTCATGAGGTTGGTCAAGAAAAGGTGGAAGAACGCTATACGGTTTACCCTGGTGCGACTCTGCCCTTCAATCTCGAAAACGTCTCCTTGCGAGTTTTCTACAGCAAGAGCAACAAGACGCCTGTTGTGGTGAAGGCTGAATTCATGCAGACGGGCAATGCTATTAAGGTTGCCTTTGAAACAAGTGCGTTTGAAGTGACTCGCGGCGTGGATGTTTCGCTCAAGATGATTGACTTGAAGGATGACTCTATTGTGGTCGATACGCTTTTGGGCGACTCGGTGAGATCCGCCTTTGCGGATTCCTGGGAAATGTTCCCTGTATATCCGGGTTACTACAAGGTGATTCTCTTGAGTGGGGATTCCCTTGAACAGGTTGATACAAGCTTCATTGTGAGTGTGGCCCCCGGTATATCTGCGGTGCAGGCTGATGGCTGGCAAATGATATCGCTTGCCGCTATTGATTGGGATTCCCTACAGTGGGATGACGACATCAAGTTCTACTGGTGGAACGAGTTGTCTATGTCGGGTAAGTACTGGCAGTACTATGAACTCAATCCGTCGGATAGCATTGTGGACACCCGAGGCTACTGGTACAGCTCGCTCGAAGGCCGAGCGCTCCCGCTCCGCGCTCAAAAGGATGACGGCGCCGACGTGGTTTGGCAGCTGGACAGCGTTTACAGTGGTTGGAACATGGTGGCGAACCCGCACGGCTGGAAAGTGAACCCCTATGGAGATTTGCGAGACGGTGAACCGGACTTTACTGAAGATACTGAAATGGAGTTCTTGCATGTGGACCCCAAAACAGGCGGTTATGTTCCTGTGTTGGAACTGGAGCCGTACGAGGCGGTGTGGGTGCAGGTGGAAAAGCCGACCAAGTGGACTTTCTCGGCGAAGCCTGTGTTCAAGTCGGCGGTGCGGGATTCGCTCATGGAAGAAGGCGACAGTACCAAGGCTTTGGGCAAACGCAACGTACTTGCCAAGGCGGTGGACGGCAAGAATTGGAGACTCCAACTCAGGCTTTCCGATGCTTCGGGCAAGTCGGACTTCTGGAACATGATTGGTTCGAGCAGCAAGCCGTTTGCCACCGAGGAGCCTCCCGAGAACATGAGCGACCATGTGAACCTCTCGATTGTCGAGGGCAAGAAGTTCCTCGCGAGGTCGGTCAAACCGGTTGCAGCCGAGCAGGAATGGAAACTTGAACTCTCTGCCACAAGCAGCCGCATGGGCTTCCTGGAAGTGGACGGGGTCGATGCCCTCCGCATGTTCGGGCTCAAGGTGTTTGTGACGGTCGACGGCAACACGACCGAGATGACGGATGGCAACCGCATCCAGGTGCCGCTCGCCAGGAAGTCGAAGTTCGCAACGGTGCGTGTCGCGCCGACGGCGAAGACGCTTGTCGTCTCCCAGCTTTCGGCGGTTCGCGCGGTCAAGGCTGGTTCGGCCCTCAGCGTGACGTTTAATGCGACCGAGGGCCTGGCCGGTGCAACTTCCCGTGTGGAACTCTTTGACATGCAGGGCCACGTGATGGCGACTGCTACGGCAAAGACCCTCGCCGGTTCGAACCAGGTGACACTCGATGCTCCGCGTCCGGGACTCTACATGCTCCGCGTGCGTGCCGGCAGCCAGTCGAGCGCTGGCCGAGTGCTGCTTAGGTAAATTGCTGATTTTAGCCTAAAAAGAGCGTTTTCCGCCTGTCGTGGGAACGTTCTTTTTTGATTCTTACGCCCCCTTGCCAATCTTGCCATAGGGGGCCAAATATGCTAAATTTGAGCCCGCTATGACAAAGGCTAAATTCATCAAATTCATTATTGCGTCGATCCTCGCGATTGTCGCCCTCTACTTGCCCTACGAATCCATGGGATTCGATGCCGCAAGCCCCATGGGAATCCTCAACCCGCTCGAAATTCGCGTCATTGGCGTTTTCGTGATGGCAGCCCTTTTCTGGATTCTTCAACCGTTCCCGATCTGGTCCACCTCCATGCTGGTGATTGTGCTTATGATTATCACCATGTCGGACTCCGCTTTGACGCCCTTCCGCGTCGACGGTGTGACCATGATTAGTCACAAGTCCATTATGGCGACGTTTGCGAACCCCATCATCATGCTCTTCTTGGGCGGGTTCTTCCTCGCTGCCGCTGCGACCAAGTACAAAATGGACTTGAACCTCGCTCGCGTGCTCTTGAAGCCCTTCGGCAAGAACCCGAAGTTCGTGCTGCTCGGCCTTATGCTCATTACCGCCGTGTTCTCGATGTTCATGAGCAACACAGCTACCGCCGCCATGATGCTCGCCATTTTGGCTCCTGTGCTCAAGCTCTTTGACGAAGATGACCGCGGTAAAGCGGCCTTTGCCCTTGCCATTCCCCTTGGCGCCAACATCGGTGGTATGGGTACCCCGATCGGTACGCCTCCTAACGCTATCGCCCTCGGTGCCTTGAACGATGCCGTTGCCCGTGGCGACTTGAACGCCGCCCCCGTGTCCTTTGGCCAGTGGATGGCTTTTGGTATCCCCTACGTGATTATCCTTATGGTGGTGGCCTGGATTTTGCTCCTCAAGATTTACCCCATCAAGATGAAGCAAATGGTTTTGAACATTGAAGGTGCCGGCAAGTTTGACACGAGCCCGAAAGCGATCATTGTCTACATTACCTTTGCTCTGTGCGTGCTCCTTTGGGTGACGGGTAAGGGAGTGCATGGCATTAACGACAACGCCATTGCCATGATTCCGATGGCTGTATTTGCCCTCACGGGTGTGATTACCAAGAAGGATTTGAACGCCATGAGCTGGGACGTGCTTTGGCTCGTCGCCGGCGGCTTTGCCCTGGGTGTTGGCCTTAACGCCACGGGTCTTGCGGCTCACCTTATCAAGACAATCCCGTTTGCAAGCTGGTCTCCGTTCGCCCTCATGGTCGGCTGCGGCGTCATCTGCCTCTTTATGGCGAACTTCATGAGCCACACTTCTACGGCGACTCTCCTTGTGCCGATCCTTTGCGCTGTGGGCATTGCTTGCCAGAACAACCTCACGGGGCTTGGCGGCGTCACCGCTCTCCTCGTCTCTGTCGCCTTTGCAAGCTCTCTCGGCATGAGCCTCCCGATTTCGACGCCTCCCAACGCTCTTGCCCACGCCACCGGTTACACCGACACGCGTGGTATGGCCATTACGGGTGTGGTGATGGGCATTCTTGGCTTGGTGCTTTCCTGGGTCATGATGATCGTGCTCGCCAAGCTCAACTTCTTTGGTTCGTAATAGAACGGAAGTCGTTGAACTAGACTGGTTTAAAAAGAGTCTCCGCAACGGGGCTCTTTTTTTGTATATTGGTAATACTCTATAGGAGGGATTTTATGATCCGCAAATTTCTTGGTTCTCTTATCTTGTTGAGTGTCTTTGGTTTAGCTGCGTGTGGCGGTGATTCGGGCAACAACACAGACTCCACGGAAGACGAATGTACAAAGGATCCTGGTGCCCCGATGTGCCAGGTGGACGAGCCCGAAACCCTCGAAGAATAGCCCGGAACTTTTTTACATTTTTTGTTTCCGCCGTATTGCCATGGGGGTGCGGTTATTCTATATTTGCGCAAGTTTAAACCTTGAGTAATAAGACAAGAAGATGAAACAAATTCTTGCAATGTTGAAGACCGAACCGAACTGCGCAATCCACGGCGCACCGGCAGTCAGTTTTTTCAAGGACAATTGTTTTGATTTCGCTGAACCGTTTGGTTCAGCATTTTTTTTACCTAGTCACCCTGAACTAGTTTCAGGGTCGGCTTTTACATCCAGAGTTTTTTAATTAGTCATACGGAGAAAACAAAATGAAGATTGAAGGCATCGACAAAGTCCTTATCATCGGTTCTGGCCCGATCGTGATCGGTCAGGCTTGCGAATTCGACTATTCCGGCACCCAGGCTTGCAAGGCCCTGCGCGAACAGGGTTACA
>JAEEGF011139403.1_pt1 | contig 31751 bp, 19 predicted proteins | sample 9134171 | NCBI WGS metagenome assembly JAEEGF01 (sample SAMN16246542, study PRJNA631951) | gut metagenome | biome: gut microbiome; feature: rumen; material: AP-attached | host: Bos | place: Iran: Karaj | collected 2018-10 | reverse complement strand
CCGGCTACACCGATGAGGCTCTTGAGATCCTCAAGTGCAAGAAGGGCGGCAACTACGCAGTTATCGAGATTGATGAGAACTATGTTCCAGAAGCCATCGAGAAGAAGCAGGTATTCGGTGTAACCTTCGAGCAGGGTCACAATTTCATCGAGATCGGCGAGGATATGCTCACCAACATCGTTACAGACAACAAGGAACTTCCTGAGTCAGCCAAGATCGACCTTATCATCGCTCTTATCACACTTAAGTACACCCAGTCCAACTCAGTATGTTATGTAAAGGGCGGACAGGCCATCGGTATCGGCGCAGGCCAGCAGTCAAGAATCCACTGCACAAGACTTGCAGGCTCCAAGGCTGATAACTGGTTCCTCCGTCAGGCACCTCAGGTTCTTAACCTTCCTTTCCTTGATACCATCAAGAGACCTGACCGCGACAACGCCATCGATCTTTACATCGGCGCAGACTACATGGATGTTCTTGCAGACGGCAAGTGGGAGCACATCTTCAAGGAGAAGCCTCCTGTATTTACCGAGGCAGAAAAGAGAGCATGGCTCGATAAGAACACAGATGTTGCCCTTGGCTCAGATGCCTTCTTCCCCTTCGGCGACAATATTGAGAGAGCATATAAGAGCGGCGTAAAATACGTTGCACAGCCCGGCGGATCTGTTCGTGATGACAACGTTATCGAGGCAGCCAACAGCCATGATATGGTAATGGCATTTACAGGACTTCGTCTGTTCCATCACTAATATTTCAGTTTACACAAGATTTATGGAAACTTAATTTATATTTCGATAATACCTGTACGACAATATGCTAAAATTTATTATGAACGTTAGTCACTAAAAAAGGAGGCGTAGTCGTGCAGGTAAAAGTCGGAAAATCCCATAATTCGGATGTAACTATGGCGGTAAAGGAAGCTACCGGTGGAATATCTTCTCCTGTCGGTATCTTTTTCCAATCATCATTTGATCAGCTGGACAGTGTTTCTGAACAGCTTTCCCAGCAGTTTCCCGGTGTACCTCTCATAGGAACCGGAGCTACTTCTTACATTGAATCAGAGGCCTCTGACAAGATTCTTGTGGTTGTCGCTTTTATGAGCGGCGCTGCCATTGAGGCCGGTGTACTCAGATATCTTTCAACTACTCCACTTTATGACATAATTGAACTTGAAAATGCAGTGAGCAAGGTAAGACCCGGACAGAGTGATACCGTGTGTCTTGAATACTGCACCAATGATGAGGAAAGACTTGTCACCTCCATGAACGTTGCCTTGGAAAAAGCAAATGTTCCCATTCTTGGGGGCACGGTTTTCGGAGCTCATAAGGGACAAAACAGCCGCGTATGTGTCAATGGCAAAATCTATGAGGATGCCTGTGCCTGGATGCTGGTAAAGAACACCTCCGGCAAGATCAGAACCTACTCCGAGAATATTTATGCCGTACCGGAGGGGGCTAAGGTCCATGTTGCCACCAAGGTTGATCTGGAAAAGAAGATCCTGGTTTCCCTGGACGGCAGGCCTGCAGCCGATGTTTATTCCAATGAGATGAACGTAGGCAGAGGTCAGATCGTAAGCAATGTATTTAAGAGTCCTTTGGGACGAGTTGTGGGAGACGATACCTTCATTATTTCCCCATATGATATTAGCCCAAATGGCGGCATTATTAGTTATAAAAAGGTGTACGAAAATGATGCCATCTGTTTCCTGGAGCTTCTGGATTACAGACAGATAAATGAAAACACCAGAAATAAGATAAAGAGCGAGAATTCAAAGATTTCCTTTGTTTTCTCAGTAAACTGTATATACAGGCATTTATTCTTTACCAATGAGAATTATTTAAAGACCTTCCTTACGGATATGTCGAGACTGGGCAACCACGTTGGCGTTGTGGGCGGCGGCGAGCAGTACAAGAAGCAGCACGTTAACCAGACTATGGTCTGCGCAGTGTTTGAGTGATAGAAGGAGGACTTAGAAGATGATTTTTGGTAAAAAAGTAGAAGTTCAGGCAGAAGTAAAAGCTCCAAAAAGGAACATTAAAGAGCAGCTGGCCCCCCTTCGTGAGATTGGTAAATTTGCCATTGAGCAGAAGAATAAACTTCAGGCAGAGGAATCCGTGACCATAGAAGGTATTGAGACCATCGAAGCCTCTTTTGACCTGGTTCAGGAAAAATACGGAAACATCATCGGCAGCGTAGCCAGCTTCCAGGATGAGTTCGGATCAATAAGAGAGGTTACGGATCATTTCGAAAGCATCATAAAAGAGCTGACAAAGACTGCGGATGAATCCAATGCCGGAATGCGTAAGGTTGATGAGAGTTCCAATTCGGTTTCAGATACCATCAACACCATGCAGAGCGTATTCGATGAGTTCCAGAAGAGCTTTGACGATATCAAGGATAAGGTCAATCAGATCAACAACTTCGCCAATCAGACCAACCTTCTTGCTCTCAATGCCTCCATTGAGGCTGCCAGAGCCGGAGAGGCAGGAAAAGGCTTTGCGGTTGTTGCTACTGAGGTCAATTCCCTTTCTCAGGAGATCAAATCTCTTGTAAATGAGATTGCCGGAAGCATGGCAGAGCTTCTTGAGAACAACAATCGTCTTGTTGCATCCCTGGAGGATACAAGAGTTGCCATAGAACAGTCCCATGAGAGGATTTCCGAGACAGAGCAGGTTATCAACACAATTCGTACTGTGGCGGACAGTGTTCGTGAAGAAGGCGAGCAGATGGGAGCCGTAATTTCCACCTGTGACAAGGAGATGGACAGCGTTGCGGGCAACATCGAAGAGTCCAAGGATTACTTCAGAGATGTGGCACAGAACGTTAAACAGCTCAAGAACAAGATCACCAAGAAGGGTTACATGTTCGAGGATATGCACAATGTTCTTGAACAGATATCACCCATGATCGATCGCATAGCTAAGGAAGAATAAAGATAAATGGGCTTTGATAAATAATTCATATCAAAGCCCATTATTTATTTGTATTTTCTTTCCTGAGGTGCGACAATAGACGTATTGAAAAAACGTGTACTAAGGGGAGTTACAATGGGTGATTATATTTACTGGCATTTGCCTGGATTCTCTGTTTTCAGAGATCTCAACTATACCGTAATTGAACTAATGAGGGAATTTCCCAATTCCTTTAATGAGAACTACAGAGTGGGAAGTGTATATGGGACCTTCCCCGGTGCTATCTGGAACGGCGGTAGGACTGTTTTGGGCTTCTGTCCCAAGAATGAGATAGAGCGCACCATCAAAATGTTTAATTCCAAGCATGTTCCTGTCAGGTTTACCTGGACCAATCCACTTATTGAGGAGAAGCATCTGAATGACACCTTCTGCAACCTCATCATGCGCCTTGCGGACAACGGCGAGAATCAGGTTCTGGTCAACACTCAGGTCCTTGAGGATTATCTGAGAAAAGAGTATCCGAATTTCAAATTCATATCCTCAACAACCAAGAGGATAAAAGACCCGGACAAGCTCCATGAGGAGCTGGAAAAGGACTATTTCATGGTGGTTCTTGACTACGATATGAACCATAATCAGGAGGTTCTTGAGAGCCTCAAGCCTGTGGCTGACAGAGTGGAGATCCTCTGTGATGAGATCTGTTTCCCGGACTGCCCAAGGCGCCTTGAGCACTATCGGGATGAGGCTTTGAAGCAGCTGGAATTCGAGATTGCAAGACCCTTTGCCTGCCCCAACAGACAGGAGAAGAAGTCCTTTGAGGACTGCAAAAACAAGCCTGCTTTTATTGCCAAGGAGCAGATGAAGGACTATATAGACATGGGCTTCAGGAACTTCAAGCTGGTGGGCCGCGGCCTTCCCCAGGAGCTGGTCCTTGATTCCTACCTGTACTACCTTGTAAAAGACGGAGAGGAAGACTTCATCCGCAATCAGATCAATAAGCGTCTTGCAGAGATAAATGCAAAGAAGATTGCAGCAAGAAAGAGATAAAAAAGAACCGGAATTCATTTGATCTTTGAATTCCGGTTCTATATTTTTACTCTGAATATACTGCCATCATGGCATCAACTACGCTTTCGCGATACCAGGTGCAGTCCTTACGATTGAAGATGGAGAACTTTTCACCGTCCTTATCGAAGATTCCGTTGTCCCACCAGTAGCAGGGGATTCCGTACTTCTTGGCAGTTGTAAGGTAATCGGTTACCCAGGCAGCAACATCTGCTTCGTTGTTCTTGTTAACAGCGCCGAACTCTGTAAGAAGAACAGGAACTCCCTTGGTTGAGAAGATTCTGTCTATATCGCTGAACACCTGAGTGATATCTGACTTGTGAGAACCATCCCAGTTGTCATAAGGATTAGCTGAAGGATCCTCATAGGTGAAGGAATAAGGTGTGTAAGCGTGGATTGATACAGCAAGGTGATCATCCTCAGGTATCTTCAGGGGTGCAATGGTCTGGATAACATGAGATCCTGCAACACTGGTTATAAGAAGAAGTCTGTACTCATTGTTGCCGCCGGTGGATCTTACTGTATCAACAAACAGCTGATTAAGGATGTCCAGATTATTTCTTACTTCGCTGGTACCGCCGCTCCACTCATTCTCGCCGCCCTTAACTCTGGGCTCGTTCATTCCTTCGAAAATAAGATGGTAGTCATAATCTCTGAATTCTGTAGCAATCTGTGCCCAAAGAGCAGCCAGCTGAGCGCAGGTATCATTGATATGTGCGTCATCAGGAATTCTCCACTCCTCTTCATGATGGGTATCGATGAGTACATAGAGGTCATCCTCTATACAGTAATCAACTACTTCCTTAACCCTTGCCATCCATTCGTGGTCAACGGAATAGTCCGGTGCACCACTCATATGATCAGCCCAGGTGATAGGAATTCTGATGCTGTTAAAGCCCTTGGCTGCAATTGCATCGATCATCTCTTTGGTGGTTTTGGGATTGCCCCAATGGGTCTCATCAGCAAGACCTGAACCACCCCAGGCATCAAGGGTGTTACCAAGATTCCATCCGATGGTGATCTGAGCTACCAGCTCTTTTGGTGTGATATCCTTCATTTCCTTTTCCTCAAGGGGCACATTGGCTGCAGCCTCGTCTGCTACTGCTTCCTCAGAAGCTGCTTCAGAAGCTTCCTCTGCTGTAGCCTCAACTGTAGCCTCCTCAGCAGGTGCCTCTGTTGTCTCAGTGTTCTCGGTTGCCTCGGCAGGAGCTTCCTGAACGGGTTCCTCAGGTGCATTATTTCCTGCGCCGCATCCTGTCAGCCCTGACATGGCAAAACTTGCGGCAATGCCAAGAGCCAGGAGTTTCTTCAAATTTTTTTTCATAATATCATCCCTTTATAAATTCTATTGATGCAAGTGAACAATTACCTGAACCATTATAGCGCAAATAAAGGGCGTGTGTACCATTTATTTCATTAAATCTGCATTCGCCAATATCCCAGATGTTGGAGGAGTCGTTCTTTAAGATGGTTCCGATGACCTCTCCGCCCAGGCTTAAGCTGATATCAAACTTGCCTTTGAAGTAACCTCTGGTCTTGATGCGGATACCAGTAACATTTTCATAATTGAAGTACTTGTATCCGATGGCTGTTCCGTCAACAATACCCTTGATATAGCTGGGGCCGTAGCCGGAGTTGTCGAATTCCTGGACAACTCTTGGTGATTCGGGCTCAACATACATCTTGTGGGCTCTTGTAAAGAGGTTGCAGCAGATATCTGCGGGATATTCGCCGTAAGCTTCCAGGGGGCCGCCGTTAAGACCGCAGCTGGTAAGCTCTGCCTGATTAACGGATCCGTCCTCATTTATGTGAAGCTTCTCTGCGCAGGCCTGTCTGCTGTACCAGGTTCCGTTGGTGTGTCTGTGATAGAAGATGTACCAGTCCTCGCCGATCTGGATCATGCTGCCGTGGTTGTTGGCGCCATAGGCTGCAGGAACTTCAGGAGCCTTATAGCTTCCGATATGAAGGTCGCAGTTACTGATAAGAACACCTCTGTAGGTGTAAGGTCCCTCGGGCTTATCTGATGTGGCATAGCAAAGCTCGTGCATAACCTCTGAGGAGTAGATGAAGTAGTAAACATCTCCGCGCTTTCTGATGGAAGGAGCTTCGAAGAAAGCATGTCCCTCATAACCTGTGCCGCTGGAGTACTGAGCTCCGGGAACTACGATCTTGGGAGCGCTCTTAACTGTGAGCATATCCTTATCAAGAAGGGTATACATTGCGCCGTGTCTTGAGGTGTCGCCATGTCCGCAGAAGCCTGTGTAAAGATAGGTGTTGTCACCCTCTGTCATTACGCCGGGATCAAACTGAGGCTCGTCACCTTCTTTTTCTCCAAGCCTGGTTCCATCCTCATAGTGAACATATCCGTAGAATTCGAAAGGTCCGTTGGGACACTCGGAAACCGCTACAGATACGATGCTGATCTTATCAAGTACATAGTAGAGATAGTATCTTCCGTCGGGACCCACTGTTACATCGGGAGCGTACAGGCACATGCGGCCGTCCTTGTTGAGAGGATCCTGAGTCTTTTTGTAAATAACGCCCTCATAGTGCCAGTTGCCAAGGTCATTTACGGGAGCTGACCAGCATACGTAGTCACCCATGCAGAAGGTCTCGCCGCCGTAGATATCGTGGGAACCGTAAACATATACTCTGTTGCCGAATACGTAGGGCTCTCCGTCGGGAACATATTCCCAGTTGGGAAGATATGGATTAACAGCCTGCTTCTTGCAGCCGGTTCTGATACCGCCGTCTTTTCTTGGGCTTGCGCCTCTTGATAAAAACTCCATCTCGTTCTTGTCGGAGTCTGTATAAGCCTTCCATTCAGGAAGTGCGATCTTTTCGCAGCCGCCCTTGTTGGGATTACCGGTCTTGATAAAGTTGGCGAAGTAGTCGCACATCTGTCTTGCCAGATCGAAGTGTCTTCCCTCGTAAGGACGGTGGCACTTATTTACATTGTCAAAGAAGAACCACAGGTCGCAGGAGTGGAAGGTTCCCGGATGGCTGTCGTTAACAAGCTTTCCTTCAGGTGTTCTGAAGGAATTGCCATCTCCCGGGATATCGGGATCGAAACGATAGTAGTAGCAGTTCTTTTCCCTGCCGTTCTTTGTGGCATCGTTAAAGGTGCTCTTAACTGACAGCTCTACTGTGTTGACACTGCCCATCATAAATTCGTCGGTGGTATTGCCGGCGATAATGGGAGCATTGGCGCACTTGCCCTCCACAAAGAGCTCAACGGGATCACCCTTGCAGAAGAAGCCGTCTCTTATAGGGAACATGCGGGGATTGGAAGCTACAAATCTGTCGTAGCCCGCAAGAAGCTCATTGGAATCTATTTCTCTTGCTTCATTAAGGCTGTTAACTCCCAGGAAATCAAGGAAACTCTTACCAAGATCCTCAGCCTTCTCAAGATTGAGAGGACGGAAAATGTCGTCCTGAGGGTCGGGCATTCTGATGATTCCGCTAAGGACAGCAGCGCCCTTAACAATGTCAAAGTTGCCCTCGTGGGTCAGCTGGTGCATAACGCTGGAACCGCCCGCGGACTGGCCGGAGATTGTGATCTTCTCAGGATCTCCGCCGAAGTTGGCGATATTTCTGTAAACCCAGTGAAGTCCTGCCTTCTGATCAAGGAGACCAAAGTTGGCGGGAGCATCAGGGGACTCTTTTGTGATCTCAGGATGAGCCATGAAGCCGAAGCAGTTAAGTCTGTAAGCTACGCTGACTACAACGATGCCTCTCTTGGCAAGAGCCTCTCCGTTGAACTCCATCTCAGCGGTGTATCCCCACTGGAATCCGCCTCCGAAGAACCATACCAGGACAGGGAGCTTCTCATCAGCAGCCTTGGCGGGAGTCCATACATTCAGATACAGACAGTCCTCGCTCATGGGGATATCCTTGTCCACATGCCACTCTCTGCAGTAAAGATCTGTTCCAACACCGGGGGTGTTCTGGTAGGAGATGGGGCCGAACTCATGGCATAATCTTACGCCTTCCCAACTCTCTGCGGGCTGGGGAGCTCTCCATCTGTTTTTGCCCACCGGAGGTGCAGCAAAGGGAATGCCTAAATAAGCTGTAATTCGCGGATTGCTGCCGGGCAGTCCGCTTACTTTTCCGTTTTCAGTGTTAGTTGTTCTAAGCATAATTTTTCTCCAATACATTAATTTCAAAAATGTTGCCATAACATCCTTTTCATTAATTTATATTCCGGAAAAGATATGAGTCTATTCACATATTGCGAGTGGATGGGCAAAGGTTGCGAAGTTGGCGGCTTTTGGCAATTACTGAAGTGAAATCAGCAACATTTCGGTGGATTGAAAATACATAAATCCAATATCATTTTTTTCACAGGAGAGAAAAGATGAAAATTTTTAATAACAAAAATACTCTGACACTACTTTGCGTGGCAGCAGTTTCCTTTTTTCTGACTGCCTGTGGTAAGGATGTGGCCCAGCCTGAGCAGTATATCGGGCAGGCCGATGATAATGTAACAAATGAATCAGAAACAGATAATGGAGAATTAACAGACATGGACACAAAGAGCCTCAATTTTACAGAAGTATTCGAGAATATTACACCGGGGAAGAACCTTAAGGGGTTAGAAGATCACAACCCGGTTATGGTTCAGCGCTTTGGCGCAGATCCCTATGCCCTTGTATATGACGGCAGGGTTTATATCTATATGACCGGAGATAAGCCATCATACAATGCTGATGGCACCATAAAAGAGAATACTTACGGCAATATCAACACCATCAATGTTATATCTTCTGATGACCTTGTAAACTGGACAGACCATGGAACAATCTTTGCTTCCGGAATGACCGGCGCTTCAACCTGGGGCAAGAACTCCTGGGCACCTGCTGCAGCTTACAAGAATATAGACGGCAAGGATAAGTTCTTTTTATACTTTGCCAATAATGGAAATGGAATCGCTGTTCTTACAGCAGATTCACCGGTTGGACCTTTCACTGATCCTATCAACAAGCCTCTTATTTCCAGAGAGACACCTACCTGCGCAGAGGTTACATGGCTTTTTGATCCCGCAGTTCTTATGGACGACGACGGAAGAGCATATATCTACTTCGGCGGTGGAGTTCCTTCCCCCGAGGCAGCAGCCAATCCCGGAACTGCAAGAGTTTGCGAGCTTGGCGATGACATGATCAGCCTTAAGGGCGAGCCTGAGCCTATCGAGAACGTAGCTTATCTTTTTGAGGATTCCGGAATCAACAAGATTGACGGAACCTACTATTATTCATATTGCACCAACTTCAATGTAACTCCTGAGGCATCCAGGGAGCATGGCTTTGATAACGGTGAGATCATGACCATGAAGTCTGATTCTCCCATGGGCCCCTTCACAGCCTGCAATCCGGTTCTTAAGAATCCTGAGAGATTCTTTGGTGTTGGCGGAAACAATCATCACTGCATTTTTGAATTTGAGGGTGAGTGGTACATTACCTATCATGCAAGAATGCTTGAGAAGAAGATGGGAATTGACGGCGGCTACAGAAGCACCCATATTGATAAGCTTGAACTTAATGAAAATAACGAGCCTTCTGTAAGTGTTGGAACAAAAGAGGGTGTTGATCAGCTCAAGGCTTTTGATCCATATGCAGAGACAAAGGCAGTTACAATGTCCAATGAGTCCGGCGTTACAACCAAGCAGTTTGGTGACGAGGCCAAGAAGTATGGCTCAGGAGATATGATCCTTGCTGATATGTTTCCAGGAAGCTGGGTAAGTGTAAGCGGAGTGGATTTCGGAGCAGAAGGCGCTTCTTCCGTAGAGGTCAAGGCTCTTTCAGAAGGTGCCGGAGCTATCAAGATCTGCCTTGATGTACCTGATGCTGATGCTGTCGGATATGTTGATGTCAGCGGCGCTGATGCTAAGGAACTTACAACCATTACAGCAGAGCTTGAGACAAAAATAACCGGAGAACACACATTGTATCTGGTATTCTCCGGAGATCAGTTCAGATTATTCAGTTGGAAATTTAATAAATAAGAAGAGGCTTAATTAAGCCTTTTCTGCTACATCGCCCTTTTCTTTGCCTAAACCGCCGGAGAAAAGGGTTCTGTATTCTCCGGGGGTGCATCCCTTCTTAAGCTTGAAGGTGCGGTTGAAAGTGGAGATGCTTGAGAAGCCTGCCTGAAGAGCAATATCTGTAATGGACAGGTCATCCCTGGTGAGCAGGATCTCAGTTGCCTTGATACGTCTTCCTATGAGGTAATCATAGAAGGTACAGTTCATATACTCCTTGAAAAGACGGGAGAAATGGAACTTGGAGAAACCGCTGAAGGCAGCAGCGTCATCCAGGGTAATATCGTTGGCATAGTTCTCATCGATATAATCAATAGCGTTGTTCAGACGATCGAAGTATTCACGTCTCTTGACAGGAGTAGAATCGGTGAACAACTGCATTCTGTTCAGATTGAATCTTGAAAGTATGGTCATGATCTGGAACAGATGAGAGTAGATTGAGAACTCATAGAACTCAGTCTTCTGGAAGTACTCATTCCAAATCTGTGAGAACAGATCATAAACCTCATTATATACAGGAGCGAAGGTGTCGGGGGTGATATGGATGCAATCCTTGAGCATCGTGATAAGTCCCGAATAGCCCCTTACATTAGAGAAGAAATCAATATCAAAAAGACACACATAGCGCTGACCTGACTTGGGTGCATGCAGAGCGTGTGACTTTCTCGGGGGAATAAAGAAAATATCTCCCGGCATGACACGATGAGGCTCACCGTCCACATCGATATCATAGTAATTCTCAATAGGAACTATGATCTCCAGGGCGTTGTGCCAATGTGTAGGATAGTCTACATTGAGCTCGTTATACCATATTCTTATGGAACTGTCCTTGGGAAATATGGAATTCTCTTTGGTACCATCCAGTGAACGGCTCTCGTAATCGGTGTTCTGCTGGTAATAATCCAGACTTACTCCTTCATTTCTTAGGATCATAAGCGTGCCCCTCCCTTAATAATGAAACAACACATTAAAAGTTGACTTTCAACCATAAAAAAGCAATATGTAATTACGTTAAAAACATTGCTTTTTGCTGACATATCATATAAACAAACCGCAGAAATACAGTGTTTCTTCCGTCGTTTTGTACGCATATCTTAGCACTTTGAGTCTGAATCTTCTTCTCAAATATTGCTAACAATTTCCACATCGTGCTTATTTCGCATAAAAGCATACTACAAAATTCTAAGGGATTTGTCAAATGTGCACAAAAATGCCATATCTTTTTTCTATCCCCCTCCGCAATATTTGAATACCATAAGGCAACATCTGGTAGGCGACAAGGCTGCTAAGCCGATATCCTTTATATTGCAGGTTGAATTAACCTGAAGCAAATTTTGGGAAGCAATAAATGGGGAGGAATAACTCTTGCATACGACAACTAAGAAAATTATAGCAGCAGTTTTATCCGTTTCACTTATCGCGGGGGTATGTGTAGTTCTCTCTAAACAGGAGATCAAGGACTTTCACGAGAAATATATGGACACGGATCTGAGCATGGATGTTCAGGGCATGGAGCGAGCCGGTACCTATAGCAAGTACCTGGCACTTCATCCGGACAACAGGCCCAAGAGTGATATAGAAGTTGCTCTTGATCAGTTTGAGGCTGAGGGTACTGTTAAGAAGGAGGCGGATGGCCTTTTCACAGATACCGGTTCTACCGTTACCTGGAAGGTTAACGTTCCACAGGAAGGCTACTACAGACTTTATATGGAATATATGATTCCTGAGTCAAGAGGAGTTGCCGCTGAACGTACCGTATTAATAAATGGAGAACTTCCTTTTGAAGGAGCCAGAAACATTTCATTCGCAAGGATGTGGATGGACGGCGGAGAGAAGAAGGTAGACAACCAGCAGAATGAGATAAGACCCAGACAGGTTGAATACTATGATTTCCAGAACGCTTTCTTCAAGGATAGCATGGGATATGAAGCTGAGCCTTATATGTTCTACTTTAATAAAGGAGAGAACGAGCTCACACTTCAGGGCGACAATGAGCCGGTGATCATTTCCAAGCTTGTTGTTAAGGCAATTGAGGATACACCTACATACGAAGAGTATCTTGCTTCACTTGGTTCTGTATCAGACAGTAATGAAGCAGCTCAGTTTATTCAGGTGGTACAGGGCGAGGATTCAACCCTTAGATCAGAGTCCTCCCTTTATGCTAAATTTGATCGGTCCTCGCCAACCACTGTTCCTAACAGCGTAACACACACCGTACTTAATTATGTAGGTGGTGACAGCTGGAGGAGCTCAGGCCAGTGGATCGAATGGAACTTTGAAGTTCCTGCTGACGGTTTCTACAATGTAATGATCAAGGGACGTCAGAATTACGCAAGAGGATCTGTTTCAAACAGATGCGTAACGATTGATGGTGAGGTTCCTTTCAAGGGACTTGAAGAAATTTCCTTCTCCTATTCAAATGATTGGGATTGTATGGATCTCGCAGATGAGAACGGAACACCATACAAGTTCTATCTTACAAAGGGTCAGCACACAATCAGACTTGAGGCAACACTGGGAGGTATGGGAAAGATTCTTGAAGAGATGGAAGATTCTACTTACAGACTCAACCAGATCTATCGTCGAATCCTTGTATACACCGGAGCAAGTCCTGACGTATATAGAGATTATCACATCGAGACAACCTACCCTGAAATTATGGAAGCTATGCAGCTTGAGGCCAAGAGACTTTACAAGATAGTCGATGACATGGTTGCATACTCCGGACAGAAGGCAGACAACATTGCAACAGCACAGACAATTGCTCAGCAGCTTGAAAGATTCTGTGCTAAGCCTCAGAAGATCACAACTGAATTTACAACATTTAAAGATAACATCACTTCCCTGGGTACTGCATCTCTTAACATGAGTGAGACCAAGCTGGATATCGATTACCTGACAATTTCAGGTACAGGAGTTACTCCTAAGAAGGATAAGGCTAACTTCTTCATGAAGGCAGGACACGAGATCAAGTCCTTCATCGCTTCCTTCTTTGTTGATTACAACTCCGTAGGTGATGTATATGACGAGAAGAGCGACAAGGTAGTTAAGGTTTGGGTTCTTACCGGACGTGACCAGGGTACAATCCTTAAGTCCATGGTAGACGATGACTTTACTACATCAACAGGAGTTAAGGTCAACGTTGAAATTGTTGATCCCGGTGCACTTCTTAATGCGGTTCTGGCAGGAAGAGGACCTAACGTAGTTCTTTCAGTTGGTGCCGATCAGCCTGTTAACTACGCACTCCGTGGTGCAGCAGAAGATATCACTCAGTTTGAGGGCTGGGAAGAAGTTCTTTCACATTACTCAGAGAGTTCATACGAGCAGTACAGACTTGATGATCACATCTATGGAATTCCTGAGACACAGACCTTCAACGTTATGTTCTATAGAAAGGACGTATTAGAGGAGCTTGAACTTGAGGTTCCACAGACCTGGAAGGAACTTATTGAGATGCTTCCTACTATTCAGGGAAACAACCTCTCAATCGGTATTCCTACAGCAGCAGGTTCTTCAGGAGCTGCAGCAGCATCAACCTCTATCATGTCCAATGTACCTGATCTTTCAATGTACTTCTCACTGCTGTTCCAGTATGGCGGAGATATGTACAACGAGGAAGGAACCAAGACAACAGTTAATACTGAGGCCGGAGTTGAAGCCTTCGATGATTATGTAAGATACTTCAATGATTACGGAATTCCTACAGTATATGATTTTGTTTCAAGATTCCGTTCAGGAGAGATGCCAATTGGTATTTCACCTTATTCAACCTATAACACTCTTATGGTATCAGCACCTGAGATCAGAGGCCTTTGGGACTTCACACTGATCCCCGGAACAGAGAGAGTTGTTGATGGCAAGACAGTGATCGACAGATCAGACTTCATCACAGGTTCAGCAACAATGATGATTGCAACCGATGATGAGCAGCTCAAGCAGAATTCATGGGAATTCATGAAGTGGTGGGCTAACGCAGAGACACAGGTTCGTTTCGGTAGAGAGATTGAGGCGCTCCTTGGTTCATCTGCAAGATATGCAACTGCAAACAGAGATGCCTTCTCCAATCTGTCCTGGAGTACTGATGATATCGCAGTGCTGAATGAGCAGTGGGATCAGACAACAGGAATCAGAGAGGTACCCGGCGGATACTTCACAGGACGTCACATCTCCAATGCTATTCGTAAGGTTATCAACGAAAAGGTAGATTCACGAGAGACCATAATTGATTACTCGATCCTAATTGACGAAGAGATCAAGAAGAAAAGAAAAGAATTCGGTATGCCTGTAGATTACTGATGACGGCTATTCGGATGGGAGAACTCAAAATGAAGGAATACGTACAGAAATATTTCACGCTGCGTAAACACAACTTTAACGTAGCACTTAAAAAAGCAAAGAACCGCAAGATGTGTTACCTCTTCCTTGCACCTTACGCAATCCTATTTACGATGTTTTATGTGTTCCCTGTAGTTGCTTCAATTTATTACAGCTTCACATATTACAACATATTGGAACCTCCGAGATTTATCGGACTTCAGAATTATATCTCTCTTGTGCTCCAGGACGATATCTTTCTGATAGGCGTAAAAAACACGTTTATGATAGCCTTGATTACAGGACCTCTTGGTTACATATTGTCCTTCCTTTTTGCCTGGCTTATCAATGAATTGCCAAGATGGATCAGAAGCATCGCTGTCATCGTGTTTTACGCTCCTTCCATTGCAGGTAACTGCTATGTAATCTTCTCAGTATTCTTCAGAGGAGATGCATATGGATATGTAAATGCGTTCCTTATGAACCTTGGAATTATCGATGCTCCTAAGCTTTGGTTTATTGATCCTACATACATGCTTCCTATTTGTATGATAGTTATCCTCTGGATGAGCTTGGGAACAGGATTCCTTTCCTTCGTAGCCGGACTTCAGGGCGTAGACAGAGCTCAGTTCGAAGCTGGTTACATGGATGGTATCAAGAACAGATGGCAGGAGCTGTGGTATATCACACTTCCCAACATGAAGCCTATGCTTATGTTCGGTGCCGTTATGTCAATCACATCATCCTTCGGTGTTGCTGATGTTACCATGGCGCTTTGCGGATATCCCAGTACCGATTACGCAGCAAGAACGATAGTAACTCACCTTTTTGACTATGGTTTCTCCAGATTCGAGATGGGTTATGCCTGCGCAATAGCAACTATTTTGTTCTTTATGATGATTCTTTGCAACAAAGCAATTCAAAGTCTGTTAAGGAGAGTTGGAACCTGATATGAGTGGGAAACTGATTAAGAAAAGAAAACCGAATAGATCTATAGCAGGAGATATCTTCCTTTACTTATTTCTTTTGCTTGTTGCGTTTGTAATGGCATTCCCTATCATATACGCAGTGAGCAGTGCACTTAAGCCACTGGATGAGCTGTTCAAATTCCCTCCGAGGATTTTCCCACAGCACCCGACTATGGATAACTTCTCAGATTTGTTTGTAACTATGGGTAAATCCTGGGTTACCTTCACAAGATACCTGTTCAATACAGTATTTATTACTTTTGTAGGAACCGCAGGACACCTGATAATTGCTTCCATGGGCGCTTTCGTACTTGCTAAGTATGATTTCCCCGGAAACAAGACCTTCTTTAAAGTAGTAACAGTAGCCATGATGTTCACAGGTTGGGTCACACAGATTCCTAACTACCTGATTTTGAACAAACTTGGCTGGATCGATACATATTGGGCAATCATCATTCCTGCCTTCGCTTCACCTATGGGACTCTTCCTTATGAAGCAGTTCATGGAAGGACTTCCTACTTCACTTATTGAAGCTGCCAAGATTGATGGTGCCAACGAATGGAAAGTATTCTATGACATCGTTATGCCAAACGTTAAGCCTGCGTGGATGACACTTATCATCTTCTCAGTACAGGGACTTTGGAATAACAAGGCTTCTACTTATATTTATTCAGAAGAAAGAAAAACTCTTGTATATGCCCTTCAGCAGATTCAGTCAGGTGGTATCGCAAGAACCGGTCAGGGCGCTGCAGTACTTGTAGTAGTAATGATCGTGCCAATTCTTATCTTCGTATTCTCAGAGAGCCAGATTCTTGAGACAATGGCAAGTTCAGGACTTAAGGACTAAGTTGAAAGGTTGAGGTAATATGCGTAAAAAGAATTTACTTATAAAAGCCACAACGGCAATAATTGCAGCATCCATCCTGTTACTTGCGCCGCTTTCAGTGCAGGCTTCCGATGGAGGTTACACTTATAACTACGACTGGTGGGGAGATGTTCAGGAGAGCCCGGACCTCTACTCAGTCTGCAGAGTATTTACATCTTCAGAGTTAGGACTTGATGTTAAATTAAAAAATCCTCAGGGATTATTCGTAGAAGGAAACTTCATTTATATCTGCGACAGCGGTAATAACCGTATCATCAAGGTTGAGAGAGTTTCACCGGAGAAGCTTGAGGTTGTAGACATAATCGATTCCTTCAAGGGTGCAGAGCCCAGTACCTTTAACAATCCTACTGATCTTGCTATTTCAGAGGATGGCAATATATTTATTGCGGATCAGGGCAATGAAAGAATCCTGAAGCTGGATAAAGACCTTAATTACATCATGGACTTTATTAAGCCTACAGATAACACTCTTGATCCTTCACTGGTATTTGCACCTAACAAGCTTACTGTTGATACAGCAGAACGTGTTTACTGTATCGCTTCCGGTATCAACAAGGGTCTTGTTAAATACGAGAATGACGGAACATTTTCAGGATTCGTAGGCGCTACACCGGTTAAGTTCGACTGGACCGATTACCTTTGGAAAAAGTTCGCGTCACAGGAACAGAGAGCTAAGATGGAATCCTTCGTTCCTACAGAGTATGAGAACATCTACATGGATCAGGAAGGTTTCATATATGCAACAATGCCACTTAAGACCGATAACGATTCAAGAGTAGCAGATGATGAGAACGCTGTAAGAAAGCTGAACCTTATGGGTAATGATATCCTGGTTCACAACGGCGCTTGGGGCGTTCAAGGTGATCTCTACAAGGGATCCGGCGGTGGATATGAAGGACCTTCAGTCTTCGCAGATGTCACCGTTTTAGATAATGACATTTATGCATGTCTTGACCAGAACAGAGGGCGTGTATTTGGATATGACGATCAGGGCAGACTGGTATTTGCTTTTGGTGGTAACGGTAATATGGATGGATACTTCAGAAGACCATCAGCCATCGAACATTATGGCCATGAGCTCTATGTATTAGACAGTATTGACTGCTCAATTACAGCATTTGTTCCGACCCAGTTTGGTGATCTGGTATATACAGCTATCGAGGAATTCGATAAGGGTCACTACGAGGAATCCGGAGATGCATGGCAGGAAGTTATGAACCAGAATGGTAACTATGATCTGGCTTATATCGGAATAGGAAGAGCTCTTCTTCGTCAGGAACGCTACCATGAATCAATGAAGTATTTCGAGCTTAAGTATGATGCTGATAACTATTCCAAGGCCTTTAAGCAGTACAGAAAAGAATGGGTTGAGGAAAACATCGCGATAATCGTTATCGTTATTCTTGCACTTTTCCTTATACCTCTTGGAATTGGTAAATTTAAGGCACTTAAATACGAAATTGATACAGCAGATATTTTCAATATCTAACTATTAAATGAAAACAGGTGAGGCTATGATAGCAAAATTAAAACAGTTTCAAACTCCAAAAGAGAAATATTTTGATTCTCTGAAATTTGCTCTTTACTGCATGACACATCCCATGGATGGTTTTTGGGATCTTACTCATGAAAAGAGAGGAACCTATGCGGCAGCTAATACTATTCTGTTCGCCTCTCTTTTGGTTAGAATTTTAAAACTTCGTTACACAAGTTTCCTGTTTTTGAATGTTTACTGGGAAGACCTGAATATCTTTTTGTATCTTGCAAGTATTCTGTTTCCTCTTTCCTTATGGGTTGTAGGAAACTGGGCATTAACTACATTGTTTGATGGAAAAGGAAGGCTGGGTCAGGTATATATGGCAACCTGTTATGCCTTTATCCCATATCCGCTTATCCAATTTCCGCTGATGGTTTTCAGTAACTTTGTAACAGTGGAGGAGGGCGCCTTTTATGAGACGCTGTCGGTGATGACCCTGATTTACGCAGCGATTCTGGTTGTTGTAGCCATGGGACAGATCCACGAATACTCAGCAGGCAAGAACCTTTTGTTTACGGTAGCAACCTTGTTTGCGATGTTGGTTATGATATTTATCCTGATGGTGTTCTTTAGCATGATCTCACAGGGAGTTTCATATTTCATCTCCCTCGCTAAGGAATTTATGTTCAGACTCTAAGGATGACAAGGGGTGAAAAACTTGAAGACAGATAAGAAGAAAAATACAAATGAAAAATCTATCAAGATTAAAGAAGCAATATTTAAGATGCTTCCATCGATCATCCTGGCGCTGATCCTTGTAGCCGGAATATTAGTGATCATTAACATTAAACCTGCTACTGAAACGGATCAAGTGGTAGAACCTTATACCTTTGAGGGTGGTGAAGAGCCGATCGTTGTGGACAATGGTGAATTGAAACTTACTATGGATCCCAAGACTACCACATTCTCATTAGAGGTTAAGGACAGTGGCAAGGTATGGTATTCCAATCCTGAGGGAGCTACATCAGATCCTCTTGCTCTTGATGATACCAAGGCATATCTCCAGTCACCGTTTATCATGTCCTACTCAATTACACAGGGACTTGAGACAACCTATTCAACAGCGGGCTTTAGTACCAACAATGGTATCTACGAGATCGTACCCGGAGATAATGAGATAAGAGTTAATTACTCACTGGGTAATGTTGAAAAAGAATACACTATTCCTCCTGTAATCACCAAGACTGAATTTGACGGTTATCTTGGTAAGATGGAGAAGAAGAGTGCAGATCTTGTTAAGCAGTATTTCAAGAAATACGATATTAACAAACTTTCCGCAAAAGATGATAAGAATGAACTTCTTGCTAATTATCCTATTATGGAGACTGAAGTAATCTACGTACTTCGTGATAAGACCAAGGAAAATACCAAGAAGACAATGGAACAGCTTTTTGCTGACGCCGGATATACTTATGAGAAATTCCTTGCTGATAAGGAACTTGATCTTTCAAGCAAGTCCTCTGATAACCCGGTATTTAATGCAAGTATTGTTTATAAGCTCGAGGGAAAAGATCTTGTAGTTGAGGTTCCTTTCAAGGATCTTGGATATGATAAGGACACACCGATATACACAATCACTCCGCTTCCATATTTTGGAGCAGGCGGTCCCGATCAGGAAGGATTCATGTTCGTTCCTGAAGGCGGCGGAGCAACTATCAACTTCAATAATGGTAAGACTGCTCAGGCCAGCTACTACACCAACGTATACGGATGGGATATGTGCCTTAGGAGAGATGCTGTGGTACATAACACAAGAGCTTATTACGGAGTGTTTGGTGTATCCGAGGGAAATGATTCCTTCATCTGTATTCTTGAAGAAGGAAGTCCTTATGCAGCTATCCAGGCAGACGTTGCAGGAAAGAATTCAAGTTACAACTATGTAAATGCAAAATACAGCGTATGTCAGAGAGAACAGTACGATGTAGGTGACATTTCAAACTCAGATATTTATGAATATGTTAAGGATCTTCCTGATGAAACTCTTACTCAGAGATATTCATTTATCAATTCCGGAAGCTATGTAGATATGGCTAAGAACTATGGTCAGTATCTTCAGAAGGAATATGCAGGATATATGGATCTTCTTAATAACAACAGCACACCGGTTGCCATTAACATGGTAGGTGCCATCGATAAGGTAAAGCAGATCGTTGGTATTCCGGTATCAAGACCACTTAAGCTTACAAGCTACAAAGGTGCTGATGCTATTGTTAAGGATCTTGAAGCTAACGGCGTTTCCAATATGAGCATCAAGTATACAGGCTGGTGCAATGGCGGAGTTAAACAGAAAGTACTTAAGAATGTTAAAACAATTGGTGCTTTAGGAAGCAAGAAAGATCTTCAGAATTTTGTAAAGAATGCAGAAGCTGATGGAAATCAGGTTTACCTCGATGGTATCACACAGTACGCCTACGACAGCAATCTGCTGGATGGATTCTTCTCATATTCAGATGCGGCCAAGCTTATTTCCAAGGAGAGAGCAGAGCTCCACAAATACAGCCACATCACTTATGCAGAAAGAGAAAATGACGATAACACATACTTCCTGCTTCACACAGATGTAGCAGAGAATATGGGCAATAACCTGGTAAAAGCTGCAGGTAAGTACGGCGCAGGTGCTTCCTTCCAGGATTTGGGTATGGATCTTTCTTCAGACTTCTATAAAAAGAAGACCTACTCAAGACAGCAGGTATTAGATAAGCAGGTTGAACAGCTTAAGAGATACTCAGACAATGGAACACCACTTATGATCAACATGGGTAACGATTATGCGATTCCTTTCGCAAGCATGGTTACTGACATGGATCTCAGAGGTTCTGAGTACACAATCCTTGATGAATGTGTTCCTTTCTTCCAGCTGGCAGTACATGGAAGAATCAATTACACAGGAGAGTCAATCAACATCTGTGGAAATATGGAGGATGAGGTTTTATACAGCGCAGAATATGGCGCAGGCCTTTACTTCACACTTATGGAGGAGACATCCTTCGCAACACAGAAGACTCTTTATACAGAGTACTATGGAGCAACTTATGATGCTTGGAAGGACAAGCTTCTTAATATCTACAGCAGATATAACGCAGAGCTTGGCCACACCTTCAATCAGGAAATGACAGGCCATGATAATCTTTCAGCTGATGTTTCCTGTACTGAATATGCAGATGGAACCAAGGTCTATGTAAACTATGGCTACAGCGAGTTCAAGACAGATGACGGTGTTACTGTTCCTGCAAGAGACTATGTAGTAAAAAGATGAGAAAGGACGCCCTAAAGAATGAGTAAGCAAACGAATAAATTAGCCGGTCTTCAGAAACGTAAGGCCGTATCGGGGTATTTTTTCATATCTCCGTTCATAATTGGTTTTTTGGTCTTCATGGTCAAACCACTTTTTGAATCCTTCTACATGAGTTTCTGTGAAGTAAACCTTGCAGCAGGACAGGTTACAAAAACAATAAACGGTATTACCAATTACATATTTGCTTTCAGAGTTGATCCTGAGTACACAAGACTTCTTGTGGAAGAAATTTCAAGAATGATCGTATATTCACTGGCGATTATCGTATTCAGTTTCTTCGTATCCCTGATACTTAACCAGAAGTTTAAGGGAAGAGCTTTAGTAAGAGCAATCTTCTTCCTTCCGGTTATCCTTTCATCAGGTGTAATCGTAGGACTTGAAGAAAACAACCAGCTTATGGCCCAGCTTGCTCAGACAATTGAGCAGTCAAGCAGTGGAATAAGCGTAACAGGAGCACTGGAAAGTATCCTCAGAACAGCAGGCGTTGGAACAAGAGCTTATGAGAAGGTCTTCGAAGTAATCGATAACATCTACGACGTAGCTCTTGCCTCCGGTATTCAGATCATTATTTTCCTGTCAGGTCTTCAGACCATCTCATCAAGTATGTATGAGGCGGCAGACATTGAAGGCTGTACAAAGTGGGAAAGCCTTTGGAAGATAACCTTCCCAATGATCAGTTCACTGTTCCTTGTAAACTGGATTTACACTGTTGTAGATTTCTGTATGAGATCCGATAACGGAGTAATCACAAAGATACAGAAGGTTATGATCGATCAGCAGCAGTATGGAAATGCATCAGCGATGTCCTGGATTTACTTCGTAATCGTTCTTGCATTTGTGGGAGTCACATCATTCTTCATTTCAAAGAGGGTTTACTACTATGACTAATGTGGAAAATAAAGCAGGATATGCGAAGCTTGGTTTCTGGGAAAGAAACAGATTATCAGGTGGATATGTCTTCAAGAAGTTAATAATGGACAGGGCAGTTAGCATCATAAGATTCATCCTTTTGTTCGGAATGTGCTTTATGATCATCCAGCCTATCCTTAATAAGATTTCAGTAAGTTTTATGACTGAGAGCGATCTTTACAACCCGATCGTAATCTCAATCCCGGAGAACTTTACAACCGCCAACTACAGATTGGCAGCTGAGCTTATGAGTTATAAGGAGGCACTTTTTAATTCAATCCTTATCTCTTTGACAATAGCCGGACTTCAGATTGCAATGTGCACACTTGTTGGATATGGATTTGCAAGATTTGAATTTCCTCTTAAGAAATTCTGGTTTGCCTGTGTTATCCTTGTAATCCTTATTCCACCTCAGACAATTGCCAGCTCACTTCACCTTCACTTCAGATATTTCGATATCCTTGGACTCTTCCAGCTTATCACAGGTGAATCAGTTAACCTTCGTGGTTCCAAGCTTCCCTACTATCTGATGAGTGCAGGATGTATGGGACTTAAGAATGGATTGTATATTTACATGATCCGTCAGTATTTCAGAAACATCCCTGGAGACCTTGAAGAGGCAGCTTATGTAGATGGATGCGGAACACTTAAGACCTTCATCAGAATCATGCTTCCACAGGCTAAGCCCATCATTACATCATGTTTCCTTTTCGCATTTGTATGGCAGTGGACAGATGGCTTCTATTCAAAGATGTTCCTTGGAAATACCAAGCTTGTCAGCACAGCACTTTCACGAATTGTAGACAGTCTTGGTGCATTTATCCAGAGAATTAACGGAGTAAAGACAACAATTTCAGTTGCTTATTCCAACTGTATTCTTGCTACAGGAACTCTAATGATCGTAATGCCACTTATTTTCCTTTATCTCTTTGCACAGAGAGCATTTGTAGAAAGTATCTCAAGTACTGGTATTAAGATGTAATCAGAATAAAAAAATAAACAAAAAAGATAAATATTTTACCATTAATTTGTGGATATGTGGTAAAATAAAAATGAACAATTTTTGAACAGATTGTTACCGGGGACACCGGACAATATATTACCTATTGTAAAAGCAAAAAGGAGGAACAAAAAGTATGAGAAAGTCTTTAACAACAAAGACAACAGCTGCTATTATGGCAGCAGCTACACTTGTAAGCATGACAGCTTGCGGTAATCAGACTGCTGACGGCGGCGCAACAACAGAGACACCTGCTGACACAACAGCAGAGGCTCCTGCAGCAGAGACACCTGCAGCAGAGGCATCTGTAGCAGAGGAGGCACCTGCAGAGGAAGTTGCAGAATCTGATTATGATCCTTACAAGGTTATCACAGATGATGCTGGTAACCCAATCGACCTTGGCGGTATGGAAATCATCATTCGTGACTGGTGGTCAGGAGATCCTGCAGAACCAGCTAACGAGTATGAGGAAGCTCGTCAGGAGTACAGAGATTTCATTCAGGAGACATACAACTTCACAATCAAAGAGCAGGCTATGTCTGACTGGGGTTCAACACCTGCAGATTTCGTAGACTATGCTACAACCGGTGGTGACGAGAACTACATCTTCATCCTTCGTGATGATCCGGCTATCACATCAGCTATGGCAAACGGCCTTATGTATGACCTTTCAACTCTTGATTGCCTTGACTTCAGCGCTCCTAAGTTCCAGAGAAACCTGCTTCATGAGCAGTATTCAAAGGGAAGCTCAATCTACGCTATGTTCGCTGGCTATTCAGAGGCTCGTACAGGTGTATACTTCAACAAGAGACTTCTTACAGATGCTGGTATCGATCCTGAGTCAATCTACGATATGCAGGCTGACGGAACATGGACATGGGATAAGTTCGAAGAGCTTATGAGCAAGGTTCAGCAGGATAAGGACAACGATGGTACTATCGATGTTTATGGTCTTACACTTAACGAAGGTAACATGACAACAGCAGCTATCTTCTCAAACAATGGTTCTTACATTGGTAAGGATGCTAGCGGCAAGTACACATACAACCTTGAGTCTCCTGAGACTCTTGAGGCTCTTGAGTGGACTGTAAAGATCTTCTCAACATATGATGCAGAAGTTGCTAACCCTGAGGGTGCTGAGTGGGATTACTACAAAGAGCAGTTCCTTAACGGACAGGCTGCATTCATGGTAGAAGATGAGTACGCTGGATGCCCTGGTAACTTCCTTGAGGATATGCAGGACGAAGTTGGTTTCGTTATGTTCCCTAAGGGACCTAAGGCTACAGATTATGTAAACGTTTGGTCAAACAACCCTGCAGCTATCCCTGGATGCTATGATGCAGACAAGGCTTGGAAGCTTGCATTCGCTTGGAACCTCTGGACAAACGCTCCTTCAGCTGAGTACGAGGATTACAACGGATACCTTTCAACAGCTAGAAACGGTATCTTCGATGAGAGAGCAGTTGATGAGACAATCACAATGATGACAGAGAAGGGAACAATTGCTTTCCACGGCATGATTCCTAACCTCAGCCTTGGTTCAGACTTTGTATGGAACATCGGACCTAACTCAGTTGTATCTGAGCAGGTTGAAGCTATCCGCGACACATGGAAGTCATACGTTGACGAAGCCAATAAGTAATTTGAGTAAGTCTTAAGTAGCTTTGCATTTATGCCGGTCAAGGCAAAAGTTTTACTTTTGCCTTGGCCGTTTTATTAAGCAAAAAAGGGTAATTTTGCAGCTTTTTTGTTTAATAAAGCGGTATTGGCGCTTGATATCAGTGGTTGTGTTTTAGAGGTATTAAATATGGAAAAAGTAAGATTTCATCTTCCGGGACTGAGGTATAATTTCCCTCTTAATATGTTCTGGATCAGTATGCTGGAGCAGCATCCCGAGTATTTTAGAGAAGGTGTTGAGATAGCATCTTTCTTTGGAGCTTTTCCTTTTTCACTTTGGAATGGCGGCCGTCTTCTTGGTGATGATCAGTGTGATGCGGGATTTGTAAGAAACGTTATCACTTCTATTAACAAAAAGAATATTCCTGTCAGATTTACATATACCAACCCTTTAATTAAAGAGGAAGATTTAGCGGATCCATTCTGTAATTTCTGCCTGAAGGAAGGCGATAATGGCAAGAATGAGGTTCTTGTTTTTTCTCCTATTCTGGAAGAATACATCAGAAAGAACTATCCTTCCTACAGGATTGATTCCACTACCTGTAAGGAGATAAGGGATGTGGCTTCTGTCAATGCAGAACTGGAGAAGGACTATAAATATGTTGTTCTTGATTATAACATGAACAACAAATGGGACCTTATTGACCAGATTACAGATAAGTCAAGGCTTGAGGTTTTGGTTAATGCTGTTTGTGTTCCCGATTGCAAGAGAAGAGGCGATCATTACAAGAACATCGGCATGAACCAGAAGATTGTGGAGGAAAATAGGAAGCTCCCTCCCGAGAAGAGAAAGCACACCATTCCCTGGCACTGTGAATACGGAGATAAGAACTGTCTTTACACTATCAAGGATTATTCCACCTTCGTTTCCCCGGAGCTTATCTGGGAGAAATATGTGCCTAACGGAATCAATAACTTCAAGATTGAAGGAAGAACCGCCAATCTGTTTTCACTTATTGAGACCTATTGCTATTTCATGATCAAGCCGGAGAAGGTTGGGGAGGCAAGACTTCTTCTGCTCAGGAATCTTGAACAGGCAAGAATCGTCCAGGTTAACAAACCAAGACCCGGTGTATGGCCCTGATAGGGGAACAATTTAGAGAAAGTATTTATCATTGTGGAGGATAATTGAATGGAAGCAGCAAAGAACGTAAATAATGGGGGACCGGTTGCACCAAAGGACCCGGTTAAGAAACGCCCATTTTTCTTTATAATGCAGGGAAAGCAGGTATACGGATCACCTCAGCCCGACGGAAGAGGAATCCAGTTCATCTATGAGAATGACGGACGTCTCATAGATGCTGCAAGACTAGCAGGAAGTATCACTGATGACTATATGCTTGATCTTCTGAGAACTACAGCAGGATTCCGTAAGATGGTACACTCCATCGGTGTCAGTGTATCAGGCAGGGTTCCGGATGAGCAGGTTAAATTTGTAATGCAGATGTATCCCAATACTCCCGGAGAACCCACCACCAATATTGAAAAAGAGTTCCCCATGGATGGCATGGAGAACATTATCGAGCTCTCTTCAGTTAACTGGCTTGCCAGCGACCATGAGATTGGCCAGACAAGATTTGAGTTTGCAAGACCCGGGGTTCAGGCTTCAGTCGATGTAAGATTTTATCTGAACGAAGGCTTTGTGGCTCCTATCCAGAGAGAGGAGACTCTTGTAGATTTTGCATCAGACAATTACAAGAAGATGATCGCAAGAAGCCTTAAGCTCAAGGGCAATACCGAAAGACTTGAGAAGCTTCTGGCCAAGGCCGGAGCAGGAGAGGATGTCACCTTAGGATTTATCGGTGGTTCCATCACTCAGGGAGCCGGTGCTATTCCTATCCATGAGAAGTGCTACGCAAGAGTTTTTGCTGATGAATTTGAAAAGAAATATGCCAAGGGCGGCAAGGTTGACCTTGTTAAGGCCGGTGTCGGAGGAACTCCTTCAGAGCTTGGCATGATCAGATTTGAGAGAGATGTATTAAGGGACGGCATCAAGAAGCCTGACCTTATTGTTGTAGAATTTGCAGTTAACGATGAAGGTGATGAGACCAAGGGCGTATGCTTTGAGAGTCTTATCAGAAAGGCCTACAGCCTTCCCTGGAAGCCCGCAGTTGTAATTCTTTTTGCGGTATTCTCCAATGACTGGAACCTCCAGGATAGATTAGGCCCTGTAGGTGTACGTTACCACATTCCTATGGTAAGCGTTCTTGACGCAGTATCACCTCAGTTTATGCTTCTTCCTGAGGACGGAAGAGTAATCTCCAAGAATCAGTATTTCTATGATCAGTATCATCCAAGTAACCTTGGACATCAGATCATGAGTGACTGTATCATCCATCTTCTTGATGAGGTTAATGCTGAGCCTTCCGAATACGAAGAGGAGATTGACCTTGAGAAGATTGAGCCTGCCATTGGAGCAGACTTTGAGAAGGTTGTTCTTGTGGACAGAAAGGAAATGCCAAGGCTTAAGAGCAGATTCGGAATTGAGCTTGTAAGCGAAGGTTCCTTCACAGAAACCGATAAGGATCTTCAGCACGTTGAGATGGATTCTGAGATCAAGCCTGTAGCGGAGTTCCCTTATAACTGGTGCCACGAAGAGAATGTGGAGAGCAATGATCCTTTTGTAATGAAGATCACCTGCTCCAAGCTTCTTCTGGTTCACAAGGATTCAGGACTTCCCAATGCCGGAACAGCTGAGGTTTACGTTGACGGCAAGAAGGTTCTTGAGGCTGATCCGCTTAAGAATGGCTGGACTCACTGTAACGCAGTGATCATCCACAACGGCAAGAGAACCAAGGAGCATGAGGTAAAGATCGAGCTTGCTCCCGGTATGGAGAATAAGAAATTTACTATTCTTGGATTTGGTGTAGTTGAGTAATAATTTGATAATTTTAATGAGGGCATGATATATGGATTTCATAATTGGAAAGAGCAGCAGACAGATAGTTCTTGGAAATGACGAATGGTCCGGAGTTAAGAAGATTGCAGCTAAGGTAGCCGGTGATATCAAGCTGGTAACAGCGGGAGATTATGCTGTTACAGAGACCGGGACAGTTTCTGAGCTTGCAGCCAACATTTACGCAGCAACCCTTGGAAAGAGCAGCATTGCAGACACCCTGCTTTCAAAGGCTGAGATTTCAGCTTCTGACCTTGCAGGCAAGAGAGAGTGCTATGCTTTTAAGGTTGTAAAAGCAGATAACGGTGAAAGCGCTCTGGTTATCGTAGGAAGCGATAAGAGAGGTACAATTTACGGACTTTTCCATGTATCAGAGCTTCTCGGAGTTAGTCCCTGGGTATATTTTGCTGATGTTTTACCCCAGGAGAAGGACAGCGTTGTCATCACTGAGGCAGATAATCTTGTTTCCAAAGAGCCTTCAGTTAAGTACAGAGGCTTCTTTATAAATGATGAGTGGCCATCCTTTGGTAACTGGACCTTCAAGCATTTTGGCGGTTTCACAGCTTCCATGTATGAGCATGTCTTCGAGCTGATCCTTAGAATGAAGGGCAATTACCTCTGGCCAGCTATGTGGACCTCCAATTTCTCACTGGACGGCCCGGGCCTTGCCAATGCTGAGCTTGCAGATGAGCTGGGCATCGTTATGAGTAACTCCCATCATGAGCCCTGCCTTCGTCACAGCGAGGAGTGGGACCTTATTAAGGGTGATGACACCGAGTACGGCAGCGCCTGGAACTTCTCCAAGAACAGAGAGGGCCTCATTAACTACTGGAGAGGCGGCCTTAAGAGAAACGGTAAGTTTGAGAATGTTGTAACCATGGGTATGCGTGGTGAGCGTGACAGCGAGGTTCTTGGAAGAGAAGCAACTCTTCAGGACAATATCGACTACCTTAAGGATGTTATTACAGTACAGAACAATCTTATAAAAGAGACAATCAGTGAAGACCTTACAAGTGTTCCCAGAATGCTTGCGATCTATAAAGAGGTAGAGCAGTATTTCTACGGCGATGAGACAGCAGAGGGCCTCAGATACTGGTCTGAGCTCGACGGCATCACCTGCATGCTCTGCGATGACAATTTCGGCAATATGAGAAAGCTTCCCGAGGAGTTCGAGAAGAACCGCAAGGGCGGCTGGGGAATGTATTATCATTTCGATTATCACGGAGATCCTATTTCCTATGAGTGGGTTAACTCCACACACCTTAGCAAGGTTTGGGAACAGATGGGACAGGCCTATGAGTCCGGAGTAAGAGATATCTGGATCGTTAATGTAGGCGATCTTAAGCCCCAGGAGCTTCCACTTTCCTTCTTTATGGATCTTGCTTATGACTTCGATAAGTGGGGAACATCCAATACAGAAGCTGCCGCTGAGTACCTTACAGCCTGGGTAAAGAGACAGTTTGCGGGCCAGGAGGATTCTTTTGCAGATATAGAAGCCCTGCTTGATAATTATACTTATGTTAATTCAGTAAGACGCCCTGAGGCATTAAATGACAGGATCTATCACCCTGTTAACTACGGTGAGGCAGATTATATGCTGCAGATCGCAGATGCTTCAGTGGATAAGGCTAAGGAGCTTTGGGAGACCTTTAAGGAGACTCCTCTCAAGGACGCTTTTTACCAGCTGGTTTACTTCCCTGTATGTGCATCAATGAATCTTTTACAGATGCAGATCTATACAGGAATGAACCATTATCTGGCAGCTCAGGGAAGACCTTCTGCCAACGTTTACGGCACTATGATAAATGAGTGCATGGACAGAGATTTAGAGCTCCAGAAGGGCTATTATGAGTGCGCTGACGGCAAGTGGGACGGAATCATGGGCTCTGAGCATATGGGCTTTGTTCACTGGAATGATGAGGAAGCCAGATACCCTGTGGTTCACACTGTTATTCCTTCAAGGAGGCCCAGAGTGGTTGTGGCCTGCGCCAATAACGAGGGATACACCATGGGCGGCGACTGGACAAGACGTCCTGTCGTTCTCACAGGACTTTGCAGTCCTAACAGCCTTTTTGAAAAGATTGAGCTGGAAAATGCCGGCACAGGAGAGATCAACTGGAAGGTTATTCAGTGCGACGAATGGCTGGAGCTTTCATCCACAGAGGGCACAATTGCTGAAGGATATACAGATTTCGTGGTTGTTACAACCAATGACAAGCTTCCTGAGGGCTCAGTTATCGGTAAGTTTGTGATCCAGGCTGCCATGTACAAGGCTGAAGTCTATGTATGCGCAAGGAATTTCACCGACGAAGAGATGGCAATAGACCATTTTGTACCGGTGCTTCCTGAGAATCTTATGCCTTTTGTAAAGGACAGCGATCTGGAGCTTTCAATAGATGCCAGGGAATTTGAAGTGGATGATGATCCTTCAGAGCCCGGCTACAGGATTCTTGATAACTATGGTAAATACGGCAGTGCCGTTAAGGCATTCCCTGTGACCTGTGAATTCGGAAAAGAGGATACAGAGGAGCTTCCCTGCATTACTACAAGCTTCTATGTGCCAAGGGACGGCAAGTACGAGATCATTCTTGTTACCGCACCCTGCAATGCTCTTAGCACAGACAGCCTTCTTCGCGTAAAGGTGGCTATGGATCCCGAGGATACAGGAGATGCAGGATTTGAAACACTGCAGACTGTACAGGATGACTACCAGGGCGGAGAGAGAAGCTGTCCTGAATGGGCAAGAGGAGTTCTTGATAACCAGCATGAAACAGCTTTTGCAAGAGAGCTTAAGGAAGGCTGGCATGACCTGGCTGTTTTACCGGTGGATCCCGGCGTAGTTATTGAGAGAATTGTTATAAGAGATGCCGCATATGACAGAAGACCCGGATATCTCCACAACAGCCCTGTAAGAGGGTTATAACGCAATAATAGGACATGAATTGGCAAGATGTAACAAGACATTTGTGGCATTTTACAGTTATTATTAAGTAACGATTTGCAAGAAAGGTAAAGGAACTATGAAAAAACAGATTTTTAATCCTATCCTGCCTCTTGGGGAGTGCATCCCTGACGGCGAGCCACACGTATTTGGTGACAGAGTATATATCTATGGTTCACATGACAAGGAAGGCGGCGAGACCTTCTGCATGCTGGACTATACAGTTTATTCAGCTCCTGTGGACGATCTTAAGTCCTGGAGAAAAGAGGGCGTTATCTACAAGGCAAGTCAGGATCCTGACTACGCTGAGAGACCTTACATGTACGCTCCTGACTGCGTAAGAGGTAATGACGGCAAGTATTATCTTTACTATGCTATGTCAGGCCCCTTCGGACAGGGCGGATACTTCGGACCTATCCAGGTAGCTGTTTGTGATGAGCCTGCCGGTGAGTTCAAGTATCTTGGATTTGTTAAGAATCCCGACGGAACACCTGCACAGGATTTCGTATGCTTCGATCCCGGTCTTCTTAATGACAACGGCAGAATCTTCCTTTATTCCGGTACACAGTATCAGTACGAGGAAGCTGATGACTTCTTTGAGAATGAGGAGTCCATCAAGTCTGAGATGACAATGTTCAACCGCTCAAGAGAAGAAATCCTTGAGAAGGCTAAGAAGGGCAGCGTAATGGGCCCTATCGTTATGGAGCTTGAGGATGACATGATGACCCTCAAGGGACCTGCTAAGCACCTTATTCCTTACAACATCAAGGGCACAAGCTTTGAGGAGCATCCTTTCTTCGAGGCAAGCTCAATGCGTAAGGTTGGAGATAAGTACTACTACATCTATTCATCACAGCAGAACCATGAGCTTTGCTATGCTACCAGCGATTATCCGGACAGAGATTTCACCTTCGGTGGAACCCTTGTTTCCAACGGTGACGTAGGCTTCAATGGCAAGACCATGGAAGAGAAGATGAATATGACAGGTACTACCCACGGCAGTATCGAGAATATCAACGGCGAGTGGTATGTATTCTACCACAGACTCACACACAAGTCTGACTACTCAAGACAGGCCTGCGCTGAGAAGATCACCATCAAGCCCGACGGTTCAATCGATCAGGTTGAGATCACCAGCTGCGGTCTTAACGGCGGTCCTCTTGTAGCTGAGGGTGAGTATCCCGCACCTATCGCCTGCAACATCACCAACGGTAAGATGCCTCACGGTTGCAACAGAATCTTCACAGATTCCTTCCCGAACGTTAACAACGACGGTGATGACAAGTATATCGATGAGATCTGCGAGGGAACACT
>JAEEGF010912286.1_pt1 | contig 31751 bp, 29 predicted proteins | sample 9134171 | NCBI WGS metagenome assembly JAEEGF01 (sample SAMN16246542, study PRJNA631951) | gut metagenome | biome: gut microbiome; feature: rumen; material: AP-attached | host: Bos | place: Iran: Karaj | collected 2018-10 | reverse complement strand
TAGGATACTTCAATCCACCTTTACGTATTATATCGGCATCCTTACCTACACCCTGGAAGTTTGCAGAGTAAACCTGCACACCAGGTTCATTTGTAAACATTTCCATGAAGATACCAGTCTTTGGAGAATAGAGAGAAGCGCATACCTGTGTATCGTCGCCCTTTCCATCCTTAAAGGTGTTAAGGCAATAGTTGTGGTCGTAGCCACCAGCGTTCTTTATCTGGTCAAACTTACTGTTGATAGAGTCGCCTATTGCATGTGGCTTGCGAAAATCCATAGCCGTGCCTTCTACCGGCTTAATCTCTCCTGTTGGGATGTAAGCCTTGTCAGAAGGTGTGAAGTTATCTGCATTTACATACAGAATCATATCTGTACCTACCTGAGACAAATCACCATTGAGGTTATAGTAGTTGTGATTTGTCTGATTGATGATGGTCTCCTTATCGGTTGTAGCCTCCCATGTAATATCTAAGGTGTTATCAGAAGTCACCTTATATATAGTTGTAGCAGTAACATTTCCTGGGAAACCATTTTCACCGTCAGCAGCGGTGATAGTTAACTTTAATATAGAGTCGCCAATCTGCTCAGCGTCATACACTTGGTTCATCCATCCAGTAGTACCACCACCGTGCAGACAGTTGTCGCCATCGTTTTGTTTCAGCTGATACTGTTGAGAACCTAGAGTGAACTTACCTCCGGCTATACGGTTTGCATAGCGTCCTACAGAGGAACCGTAATCACTTGGCGAATTGAGTGTGTCAGCATACTGCTTGATATTGTCAAAACCTAATACCACATCTGTTGGTTTTCCGTCCTTGTCAGGAACGACAAGCGATACGACTCTACCACCATAGTTGGTAATAGACACTTCCATACCGTTCTTGTTTTTCAGCGTGTAAAGCTTAACAGGTTTCTCGTTGATAATCGTGTCAAAAGCCGTAGGGTCAAGACCTGATAAAAGTCCTGACTGCTCGCTTCCATTGGTGCAGGCAGAGAGACCTAAGGTTGCTGCTATGCCCGCAAAGAATAGATGTCTTTTCTTCATCAGTTAGTATATATTATGTTATTGTTTAGTCAAAAGCATGGTCAAAACGGTGTGTAAAGGTAGCAAAAATTCTTACATTTCAGTAGTAAATAGAATGTTTTTTTGCGTATAAATTCCTTTTTTTTCAATATTGCAAAGCCTACAATACAAAAAACCGCACTTATTTTTGCCGCTTATACACAAATATACCTTCGTTGTTTTCAAGGGACATACTGTCTGGTCCGAGCTGAATAACATCAAAAGTGTCTGTGTTAAGTATTATTTGTGTATTTGACATTGACCAATGCGTATAAGGACGTGTTTCCATATCTCCGGCGCTCTCTATAACGCCATCCTCCTGTAATCTGAAGTTTCTATCCAAAGAAGTCCATAGTCCTAACATGGAGGTGAGATTAACCAAACGACAAACGCTCTTTACACCTTCTGCATTCTCTTTGAATGTAAGCGTGACACGGTCGCCTGCATACAATCCTCCTAATATCTCAGAACCTGCTTCCGAATCCATCTCGAGTTCAATTGTCTTGCCTCCATCAGACTGCAACTCCAACATGTGCATGGATGTTCCCTCGCCTATGACGCCATAAAGCGCTGTGTCATTAACCATGTTGATGACACTATCCATCTGTTCTCCCTGTTTATTCCCTGTTTTTCCGTTACATCCTGCTATGATTAACGCAATAATAAATGTAACGAGTATAGTTAATGTCTGTTTCATTTTCTGTTATTTTTCTTCAGTTTTAGCTTCATTCCACAAACTGTCCATCTCGGCAAGTGTCAATTCACCTATCTCCCGTCCCTGCTCTTTCGCTTTACTCTCAATATAATTAAAGCGTTTGATAAACTTCATATTTGTACGTTCTAATGCCACGTCCGGATTTATATGGTATAAACGTGATGCATTAATCAAGGAGAACAGCACATCGCCCAATTCTTTTTCCATTGCTTCTGTATCTCCTTTTTTGATTTCTTCCCTGAGTTCAGAGATTTCCTCAAACACCTTGTTCCATACATCTTCGCTTTTCTCCCAGTCAAAGCCCACATTATGTGCTTTGTCTTGTATCCTGTAAGCCTTGATAAGTGATGGTAACGAACGTGGAACTCCTGACAGAACCGTCTTGTTAGCGTTCTTTTCTTTTTGCTTAACCTTCTCCCATATTTGGCTCACCTCCTCTGAGTTAGCGGCCTTCTGGTCTCCATATATATGAGGATGCCTGAACACTAACTTGTCAGCTTCTTTATGCAATACATCATACATATCAAAACGTCCCTGTTCCTTGCCTATCATAGCATAGAACACGAGGTGTTCCATGACATCGCCCATTTCCTTCTGTATCTCTACAGGGTCATCCTGCATTATAGCGTCACATAACTCAAAGGCTTCCTCTATAGTATGAGGACGTAGTGACTCGTTTGTCTGTTTCTTGTCCCACGGGCATTTCTCGCGCAACTCTTCCTGTATATCAAGAAGACGTGAGAATGCCTCCAGTGTTTCTTCCTTTGTATGCATCGTTATTCAAACGAATTATTTATAAGGTGTATCTCTGTTTTAATTTATAGTTCAGTCTATCAATGTTGACGAACGCACGCGGCTGAGAGTCTCTGGTGTCATCTGCAGGTAGCTGGCAATATATACTAATGGGGCGCGTAGTACTATCTTCGGCATCTGACGGCATATACGGCGATATCTGTCCTGCGCAGTCTCAAAACGAACAAGGTCTGCATGTACTTGCGCTTCAATCAGCTGCCCTTCTAATATCTTTCTGTACAGTATTTGAATGTTCTGATTATGCAATGCGACTTCCTCTAAACGTTTCTTTGGCAATGCATATACATAACAAGGTTCCAACGCCTCTATCGTTTCTTGTGACGGAGCTTCTTTAAACAGGCTCTCAACACTCATAAACATACTGCCATCCACCCCTAGGTGAGATGTCATCTCCTTTCCGTTCTTGAAATAATACTGTCTGATGAGTCCTTGATAAAGGAAATAGATATACTTACTAACCTCACCGTTATTCAGTATTTTCTCTCCTTTCGAGAATTTCATAGGCTGAATAATATTCTCCAGAACATCAAGTTCATCATATGTCATAGTACTGAAGCGGCGAGCCAGCTCACGCGCCACATCTCTGATTGGAATTGTTAGGTTTTTCATTTTCTCAATATATTTAAGGTGGTTTGTTTTTATACTTTACACATATGATTAATCTAACTTCAACACAGCGAGGAATGCTTTCTGAGGTACTTCCACATTACCTATCTGTTTCATACGTTTCTTGCCTTTCTTTTGTTTTTCAAGCAGTTTTCGCTTACGACTGACATCACCTCCATAGCATTTGGCTGTTACGTCCTTACGTACGCACTTTATTGTCTCACGAGCAATGATTTTTGCGCCTATTGCAGCTTGAATAGCTATGTCAAATTGCTGGCGTGGTATGAGTTCTTTCAATTTCTCACACATACGTCTGCCGAATGTTACCGCATTATCATTATGTGTCAGTGTTGAAAGCGCGTCAACTGGTTCTCCATTGAGTAGTATGTCAAGTTTCGCTAATTTTGACGGCCTGAATGAATCTATATGATAATCAAATGACGCATAGCCTTTAGATATAGACTTCAACTTGTCATAGAAATCAATGACTATTTCACCAAGTGGTATATAGAAATGTAATTCTACACGGTTACCACTGACATACTCCTGGTTAATCAGTTCACCACGCTTGTCAAGGCATAATTTCATAATACCGCCGATATAATTGGCATCTGTTATAATTGTAGCCTTAATATATGGTTCCTCAATATGGTCTATCAAAGTCTGATCTGGTAATCCAGACGGATTGTGTACTTCTTTTGCTGTACCTTGCTTATCATACACCATGTAGGATACATTCGGCACAGTCGTTATCACATCCATGTTAAACTCTCTGTCCAGACGCTCCTGTACAATCTCCATGTGCAGCAATCCCAGGAAACCGCAACGGAATCCGAATCCCAACGCCACAGATGACTCAGGCATAAACGTAAGCGAGGCGTCATTCAACTGTAGTTTCTCAAGTGAAGCACGCAGGTTCTCGTAATCAGCTGGGTCTATGGGATAGACACCGGCAAACACCATCGGCTTTACCTCTTGGAATCCAGATATGGCCTCAGAACAAGGATTGGAGATATGAGTGATGGTATCACCAACCTTAACCTCTTTTGCATCCTTAATACCAGAAATGATATATCCTACTTCACCTGTGGACATCTCTTTGCGAGGCACCATATCCATTTTCAAGATACCTATCTCATCGGCGTCGTATTCCATACCTGTATTGAAGAACTTTACCTTGTCACCCTTGCGGATTGTACCATTTTGTATTTTAAAATACGCAATGATGCCACGGAAGCTATTAAATACAGAGTCGAATATCAACGCTTGCAAGGGAGCGTCGGCATTTCCTTTCGGACAAGGAATACGTTCCACTACGGCATCAAGAATCTCCTGTACTCCTTCTCCAGTTTTTCCACTGGCACGTATTATCTCTTCCGGCTTGCATCCTATCAATTCTACTATTTCATCCTCTACCTCGTCAGGATGGGCAGCAGGCATGTCTATTTTGTTGATTACAGGTATAATCTCCAAATCATGGTCTATTGCCATGTATAGATTCGATATGGTTTGTGCCTGCACACCTTGCGTGGCATCTACCACAAGAATAGCGCCTTCACAAGCTGCTATGGAACGACTCACTTCATAAGAGAAGTCTACATGCCCCGGAGTGTCAATAAGATTCAGAACATACCGTTCTCCATCTTTTTCGTACTCCATCTGTATAGCATGGCTCTTTATGGTAATACCACGTTCTTTCTCTAAATCCATATCATCCAGCATCTGACCCTCTGTAATCTGAATGGTTTTTGTAAATTCTAAAAGACGGTCAGCTATGGTACTCTTACCATGATCGATGTGTGCTATGATACAGAAATTCCTTATATTGTTCATTAGTCTTGTCTGATGTAAACATTAAGCCTTGCAAATATAAAAAGTTTTTTTCGATTACACAAATGAAATAACACTTTTTTATCATTTTAGTTGCATTAATTGAAAAAATAGAATAACTTTGTATATCTTTTTATTAACAGATTAAACAATCTCTCAAATTATGCACAAGATATACAATATCATATCATTTTGTATTTTATATGCTCTGTTAATTTCTTGTCAAGAATCCCTTGAGGAGCGCGCTTCGCAAGAAGCATATAATTTCACAAGAAAATACTGCCCCACTCCTTTCGTCAACTACGTACGCACCGACAGCATAACATTTAATAAAGACACAAGGTCCTATACTTACTATTGCACATTTGGAGATATACTTGACAATAAAGATATAATAGATGCAAATCGTAATAAAATAGAGAATATGCTTATATCTTCTGTAAAAGAATCCACCACTATGAAACCATACTTGGAAGCTGGTTTCCACTATATATATATATGTAGATCGGAGAAAAATTCCGATGATATTCTCATACAGGTAGCTTTTTAGCACTGTATATGGTGGCATAATTCAGAACTTACAATTATAAAAAAGTAAAGAACATCCTATGTCTGAAAGAAACATCATTTTTGAAAACCTTGACGAAAAAGATATACTAATACTGCGTACCTTGCAACAAAATGCGAAACTAACGACAAAGCAAGTAGCTGCAGAATGTCATCTAAGTCTTACGCCGGTTTTTGAACGCATCAAACGATTAGAGAACGAAGGATATATAAAACGTTACATTACAGTACTTGACGCAGAAAAACTTCATCGAGGATTTATAGTGTTTTGTAGCGTAAGAATGTCACATATGAACAAGGATGTAGCTGAAGACTTCTGTGAACGTATACGTAATATTCCGGAAGTGACTGAATGTTACAATATATCGGGAAAGTTTGACTATATGCTAAAGGTACATTCGCCAAACATGAAGTACTATCAAGAATTTATACTCAACGTCCTTGGAAATATTCCTAATCTTGGTTCGATAGAGAGCACATTTGTTATGGAAGAAGTCAAACATCATTATGGTATAACAATATGAATTAAAAAGAAGGCTATGCATGATACATCATACATAGCCTTCTTTATATTTGTTATTATGGATTAATCAAGCCACTTCACATAGCAGAAGTCTTGACGGTGTGGCAGCATCTCGCTCTTTGGATACATTCGCACACACATCTTAAATGCTCCGGCCTTATCAGCAGAAAGCTTACACTCAAATGTGTAGAGATTTCCATCCTGCTTAACCATTTCGAATGGCTCAACCTTGTTGATTTCACGGTCTGTTCCGCTCATATCATTCTTCAGACTTACCAACTCCAGGCCAACAGCATCATTAAGACCCTGTTCGTCTATTACATATTGTATGGTGTATTCCTTACCGGTTTCTCCGCCATTAGTGAGGACGTCAATATCAGAAGAAACGACCTTGATACCATCCCAACGCTCTGCGACATTTTCCTTCCACTGAGCTATATCCTTTGCCATCTGGTAGTCATTAGCATTTATCTTTGCAGAACGCTCTGCAAGTTTGCAGTAGAACTTAGAGTAATAGTCGTCCAACTGACGCTTCATTGTATAATGAGGTGCAATTGTGGCAATAGAATTCTTGATAACCTGTATCCACTCCTTTGATATATCATTCTTATCCTTATTATAATACATTGGAACGATTTCATTTTCCAACATGTTATATATGGTAGCGGCATCAAGTTTGTCTTGGTAACCCTGGTTTTCGTATGTACGCTCCTGCTTCAAAGCCCATCCTGCGCCTTTGCGGTAGCCTTCTACCCACCAACCGTCAAGAACGGAGAGGTTCACAACACCATTCATCTCAGCCTTCTCGCCAGATGTACCTGATGCCTCAAGCGGACGTGTAGGAGTATTCATCCAAATATCAACACCAGAAACGAGACGACGTGCCAATTGGAAATCATAGTCCTCAAGGAATATAATCTTGCCAAGGAACTCTGGACGCTGAGAAATCTCATATATACGCTTTATCAGTCCCTGACCTGCTCCATCAGCTGGGTGCGCCTTTCCTGAGAAGAAGAACAGAACCGGACGGTCTGGATTGTTCACGATTTTTGCAAGACGCTCCAAGTCTGTGAACAAAAGATGCGCACGCTTATATGTAGCGAAACGACGACAGAAACCTATCATCAACGCATTTGGATTGATACGCTCAAGCAAAGACACTACACGTGCTGGATCTCCTTGGTTCTTTAACCAAGACTCCGTAAACTTCTCACGGATGTACTTTACAAGTTTATTCTTAAGTTCTGTACGTGTCTTCCAAATCTCTGCGTCAGGACAGTCATATATGCCATGCCAAAGTTCCTCATTTGACTGGTCCTCATAGAATCCTTTCTTCAGATACTTATCGTAGACTTTACGCCATTCTGTAGCACACCATGATGGGAAGTGCACACCATTTGTGACATATCCAACATGATTCTCCTCTGGGTAATAGCCATTCCATATAGAAGAGAACATCTTCTGTGACACCCATCCATGTAACATAGACACGCCGTTAACCTCCTGGCAAGTGTTACAAGCAAATGTTGACATACAGAAACGCTCGTTATCATCCTCTGGGTTGATACGACCCATACCAATAAACTCTTTCCATGAGATACCGAGTATTTGTGGATAGCCACCCATATATTTGCCGAACAGATCCTTATCAAAATAGTCATGTCCAGCTGGTACTGGGGTATGAACGGTATACAAAGAAGAAGCACGTACTACCTCCATAGCCTGATTGAATGTCAGACCTTCTTGTATGTAGTCAACAAGGCGCTGCAGATTACATAGTGCAGCATGTCCCTCATTGCAATGATATACCTGCTTCTTTATACCCAGTTTCTTAAGGAGAAGTACACCACCTATACCAAGCAGGATTTCTTGTTTCAAGCGGTTTTCCCAATCTCCTCCATACAAAGCATGTGTAATAGGACGATCATACTCAGAGTTCATCTCATTATCCGTATCAAGAAGATAGAGAGTTACTCGACCTACATTGGCTTGCCAAACAAGTGCATGAACCATGTAATTCATATATGGAACATCAACAACTACCTGATTTCCATCCTTGTCCAGAGTCTTGGTTATAGGAAGAGAATTGAAGTTCTGAGCATCGTAATTAGCAATCTGCTGACCATCCATAGAAAGGCTTTGCTTGAAATAACCGTAACGATAAAGGAAACCTATACCGCACATATCTACATTTGAGTCAGATGCCTCCTTAATATAGTCTCCTGCAAGCATACCAAGACCTCCAGAATAAATCTTCAGAGAATTGTGTATGCCAAACTCCATAGAGAAATATGCTATTGATGGACGCTCTGCATTTGGCTTTACGTTCATATAGTCTTTGAAACGCTTATAGACAGCCTTTACATTGTCCATGATATTCTTATCTTTCACAATCTCTTCCTTACGCTCGTAAGAAAGCAACTCCAAAAGCTGAACAGGATTGTGACCTACACGTTCATAAATCTCTTCATCAAGACTACAGAACAACTCACGTGCGTCATAGTTCCATACCCACCACAAATTATGTGCTAATTCATCAAGACATTCCAATTCTTTCGGAAGTGTAGACTTGACATTAAACTCCTTCCATACAGGAGCATTTGCATAATCAGCTTTAATTTTCATAATGTCATTTATTTAAAAATTCTTATTCTTTCATTTATTTTTTAATGCAAAATCGTATGCTTGCCAATAGTACTTTATAAATTCCGACCACAATGCTTTTTTTGACAGTTTATCTGCAGCTGCACGTGCTCTCTTTACTTGTGTTTCAGAAAAAGAAGAGTATTCTGATACTGTGTCCTTTATTACATCAGCTACTTCTGAATAATTATAATCAGTACGGTGTACGGTCTTTACACCATCTGATATTTCGCTGTAGGCACCTTTGAGAGAGTTTGCCCATAAACCAAATCCTGCAAGGTCCGTTGTGATGCAAGGCACCTTAAATGCTACAGATTCAAGAGGTGTGTATCCCCATGGTTCATAATACGAAGGATACACGGATAGGTCTTTTCCTATTATTACATCGTAATAAGGCAAATTCATTATACCGTCATCACCATTCAGGTAACAAGGTATGAATATCAGTTTTACCTTATCATCTTTGCGATTCCACATATCGTGGTATTTCATCATGTCAAGCACGTTGTCATGTGACATGTTATGCAACCAATGGGTTATCATAGGACAATCCAAAGGGGTGTCATATACCTCACCGCTGTTTATACGGTTACGTAAGTCTTCACGTGGCTCACCCACCCATGCAGGTACCTCCACAAAGGCAAGTACGTTTTTCTTCAATCTCTCGTCTCTATTCAAACGATTCATAGCCTCGATGAACACATCGATACCTTTGTTGCGAAATTCATACCTACCGCTGGTTCCTATTATCAGTGTATCCTCTGGGAACTTGCTACCAGTAAGGCAGTTTGCCATCCGAAGTATAGTCTTGCGTGCCGCCTTGCGCTTACTTGTAAACTTAGCACCTTTGGGTACGAAATCATCTTCAAATCCATTTGGCAACACAAAATCCACAGGCTTGTCAAGCAATTCCTTGCATTCTACCGCTGTTATGTCACTAACAGTTGTGAAACAATCAACGTTCCATGCCGTCTGCTTTTCTATTGAGTGCTTAGACTGCATGTTCAGTTCTTCTGCCATCTGGTCTCCATTATATGCCCATAGGTAATCGTAAAGAGGTTTCATGTTACCAGCAATACTACGACCTATTGATGTGGCATGAGTAGTAAATACTGTTCCTATTTTGGGCAACTTGTTATGTATATACAATAATCCCAGGCCACACATCCATTCATTACCATGATATATAACCTTTTTTGTCTCTAACCCCCGGAAATGGTAGATTGACTCTACAACTAGCCCTGCGGCATAAGAGAACATGCTCGCCTCGTCATAATCACCATAGGCGTGTAAGGAATCTACCTGGTAATTATTCCACAATTCTGTGTATATTTCGTCTTTCTTGCAATAGTAGTCAGAAAAATCCACTAATATGGCTATTGGCTTGCCTGGTATGTTCCAACGCCCAATCTTAACTTTCAGTCTTTCAGATTCAGCTTGAGCTTTCCAATCAGCCAAAACATTATTATCACTTATAAAATAAGGATTTTTCTTCTCTCCCCAACAATCCGGACCGATGAAAATCAGATTGTCACCAAGAACATCCTGTAAAGTCTTCGCTCGGGTAGAAAGTACGGTATATATGCCACCTACTTTATTACAAACTTCCCAGCTTGACTCGAATATATAATCTGGTTTAATCATTTATATGTTTTTGTGTTATGGTATTCCAAAAGTACAAAATTAGTTATTTTTTTAAAACTGTAAATATTTCACTTATGTTTTTTGCTCGTTTTATATATAAAAATTGATTTATATTGTTTCTATGATATAAAACTTGTCACCTTTATCTATTTATAAATTACTATATTACAGAAGTATCCTAACAAATGCTTATTTCCTTTGGGGGACAAAACATAGACTTTGTAATGTCTCATTGGCAAAGCACTTATATCTATTGTCTTGTGTTCACCCTTCTTATAAACAAACCTGGATGTTAAAGAAACACCAGTCATAGAACATAGTTCAATTAAGTCACCATCTTGCACATCCGTATCATCAAGATACAATGTCGTATTATCGTGCATTAGCAGAAGCATACCGGAAGGAGCCACACCTTGGCGGTCTTCCTCTTCCATACCCTTGTTGGAATATACCGGCAAAGACTCCTCGGAAAATCTATCTATAGCAGTAACAGCAAAATACTTTATTCTATTAACAGCAGGAAGCTCTATGCTTGTTTTCTCATAGTAAGCCATAAGAAGATTCTCTGGTTTTTTAATATCCACGTTTTCTTCTATTGAGCCATATATATTATATAACACATCCCCCTGTACCGCATCCCAAGACAACTCAACTTTGCCATCATTATTCTTGGTCAACTTAAGGTTTACAGGTGTCTGTGGCACTCCACTGCTTACCCATGTCATTGGCGGTTGTATCGACAATTCACGGGAATATATGTTTTTTGTAAAATCGAATAATCCTTTTGTGTTATCTGTGATGAATTTTGAGCGAAAGAAACATATACCCATATTCTGACTGCGACTCACTTGCATCTCTCTGGTAATATCTATTAGAGGCCAGTTTTTCTCTGATGGATGCATGAAATATATTCCAAGTCCCGGCACCATAATACGACCGTTGGAACGCTCTTTCCAATCAATCAGAAACGGAAAGAAATTATCGCCCTTGAAATACATCATAGGGAATACCATATCCATCAATCCTTTTTGCAACCACAAAGCCACGTCTTGACACACAACATCACGCGCATTCCAGCCATGTGCCCATGCTCGTTTGGTGTCAGCGTACTTCCCTACGGGAGAACACGATAATGCAACCCATGCTTTTTCTTTTTTTACAGCTTCATATACGGTCTCAACTATTCTTGTTATATTATTCCGCGCTGCAATTTTGTTATTTATTTTCCCCCAGGTGTCCGGGTAACGTATGTAATCTAAATGAATACCATCTACGTCGTATTTTCTAACTATCTCCCGGCAAATGCCAGCTATATAGTCCGCAGTTCCTCTTTTTTCGGGATTCATGAAGCCCTCGTCCCCTATCCTTTTCACCAAAGAAGCGTTGTTTCTTCTGATATTGACGCAACCTCCTCCATTCCACTTTCCCAAAGGTATAGCAACAACCCAAGCGTGTATTTTCAAGCCTCTTTTATGGCACTCCTTTATTGCAAATTCCAAAGCGTCATACCCTGGAAACACGCCCACATTTCCAGAAAGGCTGGCTTCCCAAGGCTCTATAGTTGAAGGATATACTGTGGTACCTCGAACACGCGACTGAAAAAGAACAGTGTTAAGTCCTGCCTCTACATATTTGTCCAAAATATCGCACAATTCACGTTTTTGCTGCTCTATGCCCATTCCGTCATGAGCATAGGTATGGGGCCAATCCAAACCGCCCAATGTTGTAAGCCATACAGCTCTTACCTCGTGCTTACTCGCTATAACAGGCAAAAGGATAAAGCATAGTATTATAATAGTGTTAATTCTCTTCATATTTACTACAAAGATACACATTTTTTCATAATTCCAAAACCTACACGGTATTTTATTTTCTACATCTTTCAGTTTTTTTATTATATAACATAAGTTTGGCGATATTTTTTGCAGTTATATATTTTTTTATTAATTTTGCACGAAGTATACTAAAATAACACTCAATATTAAAAATGATCACTTTTACAATTAGCCTGCTGGCCCTATGTCTCGGTTATTTCTTCTATGGAAGATTTGTCGAGAATATTTTCGGGCCTGATGAACACCGTGTGGCCCCTGCCATTCGTAAAGCCGACGGCGTGGATTTCATTGCACTTCCTACATGGAAAGTGTTTATGATTCAGTTCCTCAACATAGCTGGCACAGGACCTATCTTCGGTGCTATAATGGGTATGTGGTTTGGTCCTTCTGCTTACTTGTGGATTGTACTCGGTTGTATTTTCGCTGGTGCAACCCACGATTACCTCAGTGGAATGATAAGCATACGAAAGGGAGGAATAGGTTTGCCTGACATCGTAGGCCACTACCTTGGTTCCACCATGCGTGCAGTGATGCTTTTCTTTGCTACAATTCTACTGATTCTTGTTGGTGCAGTATTTGTTCTGAGTCCGGCCACTCTGCTGCAAGGTATGATGCCAGAAGGGTCATTCTTCCATAATCTTCTTATATGGATTATCGTAATATTCATCTATTACATCATAGCAACGATGATGCCGGTAGATAAGATTATAGGTAAGATTTATCCTCTTTTTGCCTTTTCCCTTATCTTCATGGCACTTGCTCTTATGGTTGTACTGTTCATCAAGCATCCTGCACTTCCCGAGATTTGGGATGGATTGAACAATATGGGTGAAAGCCGATTGGGTATCAAGAATCCAGACCCTATATTCCCAGCCCTCTTCATTACCATAGCTTGTGGAGCCATCAGTGGCTTCCATGCTACACAGAGCCCTTTGATGGCTCGCTGTATGAAGAGTGAGAAACTTGGCCGACCAGTATTCTATGGTTCTATGATTACCGAAGGTATCGTTGCATTGATATGGGCTACAGTGAGCAGTTGGTTCTTCTATAATGAAGGTTGGAGAGAAGTATGCCCGCCTGATGTTGTCGCACAGTTTGCCGGTCAATCTGAGAAAACCATCACACAATTCTTCTCTGCACCTACCGTCGTAATGGACGTTTGCAAGGGATGGCTTGGTATATCAGGCGGCATTCTTGCCATACTTGGTGTTGTTGCAGCTCCTATAACAAGTGGTGACACAGCCTTGCGTTCTGCGCGCCTTATCGTGGCCGATGCCCTGAAAATCGACCAACGTCCAGTTGCAAAGCGTCTGCTTGTATGCGCACCTATATTCATAGTCACAATAGCATTGCTCGTATGGCAGATGGACAACCCTGATAGCTTTAACGTTATATGGAAATATTTTGGATGGGCTAACCAGACACTGTCCGTATTCACTCTATGGGCTATCACGGTATATCTTGCATTGAAGAAAAAATACTTTATCATTACATTCATTCCTGCTGTATTCATGACATGTGTATGCACCTCTTTCCTGTTAGTCAGCAAGAGTGCAATGGGATTGGATATGTCGTACGGATACTTCGGTGGACTATTGTCAAGTATCGTATGCGTTGTACTGTTCTTCAAATGGTATTTCAGCAAATTCAAAGTATCACATAGGACAAACAAATACGGCGAGAACATAGATCACAAATAATAACAAAAAATAAAGAATTATGAAAAAAATAGTATTAGCATTAGCTATGCTCACTATGACTGTAGTTGCAAAGGCTCAGTTTGAAAGTGGCAAGAAATATTTCGAAGGTGCATTAAACAGTATAGGTGCTTCTTTTAATGGAGCTGAGGAGTTTAAGTTTGGTGCAGAAATTAAGTGTGGTTATTTTATAAGTGATTGCTGGATGCTCAATGCTCATGCTGGATATACCCACAGAGACAGAAGCATCAACCGCTGTACATTAGGTCTGGGTACTCGTTATTATCTTCTCCAAAATGGAGTTTATGCAGAGTTTAATGTCAACGGAATCTTTGAACCGCACCACAATGACATTATGCCGGGAGTGGAATTAGGTTATGCCTACTTTATTAATGACAAGATAACAATAGAACCTGCCGTATATTATGATCAAAGTTTCAGTGATCATAAAAACTATTCCACTGTAGGACTTAAGATAGGTTTCGGCTTGTACTTCTAAAAGAAGGCAGGAGCAAAAACTGATACAACTCATAAAATCATAATACATATGTTAAGTGTAGAAGAACTCACAGACAAGCTTATAGATTTGAGTTTTGCTGAAGACATAGGAGACGGAGACCACACCACCTTATGCTGTATCCCTGATGATGCAATGGGAAAAAGCCGCCTTATTATCAAAGAAGACGGAATTCTTGCCGGCGTTGAAGTCGCAAAAGAAGTATTCAATCGATTCGACCCTACCATGCAGGTTGAAGTACTTATGGGCGACGGTACACAAGTAAAGAAAGGAGACATCGCTATGGTTGTCACTGGTAAAGTGCGCAGCCTACTGCAGACAGAGCGCCTTATGCTCAACATTATGCAGCGCATGAGTGGTATTGCCACCATGACACATAAGTATCAGCAGGCGCTCATCGACGCTGGCACGAGCACCCGTGTTCTTGACACACGTAAAACCACCCCAGGTATGCGTATGCTTGAAAAAGAGGCAGTAAAGATAGGTGGTGGCATGAACCACAGAATTGGTCTCTTTGACATGATATTGTTAAAGGACAATCACGTTGATTTCGCTGGTGGCATACACAATGCTATCTCACGTGCAAAAACCTATTGCAAGGAAAAAGGCAAAGACCTTAAGATTGAGATTGAGGTACGCAACTTTAAGGAATTAGAAGAGGCTCTCGCAGAGAAACCAGACCGCATAATGTTTGACAACTTCACCCCAGAAGATACAGTGAAAGCAGTAGAGATGGTAAACCATCAATGCGAAACGGAGTCAAGTGGCGGTATTACCTATGACAATATGATACCATACGCCAAAGCAGGCGTTGATTTCATATCGTTTGGTGCACTGACGCACAGTGTCAAGGGCTTAGATATGTCTTTCAAGGCTACAGAATAATTTATGCTCTAAGCACAACTTGGCACATCAACTCTTCAATCTTTTAACCATAATAAAATGAACATCCTTATAACAGGGGCTAACGGGCAGCTCGGCAACGAGATGCGCATTGTTAGCAAGACATCTACCGACAAATATATCTTTACCGATGTATGCGAACAGGAAGGCAATGAAACAACTTTCCTTGACATCACCGACTTGGATGCTATACGCAAGATTGTCAAGGAGAACAACGTCAACGCTATAGTAAACTGTGCTGCATACACTAATGTGGATGCAGCGGAAAATGCAGAGGAACTAGCAGAAAAACTAAACGCCACAGCACCAGAGAACCTTGCCAAGGCTATGAAAGAAGTGAACGGACTTCTCATCCAAATATCAACCGACTATGTATTTGGAAAAGAACCATACAACACCCCATGTCATGAAGACCAGCAAGGCACACCTACTGGTGTCTATGGGCTTACCAAGCTGCACGGTGAACAAAAAATCATTGCCACAGGTTGTAACCATGTCATCATACGCACAGCATGGCTTTACTCTGAATTTGGCAAGAACTTCTGCAAAACCATGTTGAACCTTACAGCCACAAAGCCACAACTTAAGGTTGTCTTTGACCAATGTGGTACTCCCACATACGCATATGACCTTGCTGTAGCCATTACTGAAATACTAAAGAAACCTGTAAACGGCATATATCACTACAGCAATGAAGGTGTATGCTCATGGTATGACTTCACCAAGATGATTGCCGAATACTCTGGACAGACCAGTTGCGATATTCAACCATGTCATTCCGATGAATTCCCAAGTCCCGTAAAGCGTCCTTCTTATTCTGTTCTCGACAAGACTAAGATTAAAGAGACGTTTGGAGTAAAAGTGCCTTACTGGACAGACTCTCTGAAACTTTGCATCAACAACCTGCGCAAACAGGCTGACAAGTAATTATCACATAACACTAAACTACTTATTTAATCACCATGAAAGGAATAGTTCTCGCAGGTGGTTCAGGCACACGCCTTTACCCCATCACAAAAGGCATTTCCAAGCAGTTGATGCCTATTTATGACAAACCGATGATATACTACCCTATAAGTGTATTGATGCTGGCTGGCATACGTGAGATACTTGTTATCTCCACACCATTCGACCTGCCGGGATTCAAACGCCTGCTGGGCGACGGCTCTGACTATGGAGTGCGTTTTGAATATGCTGAACAGCCATCCCCCGATGGCTTGGCACAAGCATTTACCATAGGCAAGGATTTCATCGGCAATGATTCCGTATGCTTAGTGCTTGGTGACAATATCTTCCATGGTTCAGGCTTCACCAAAATGCTTCGTGAAGCTGTGCGCACAGCAGAAGAAGAGAAGAAGGCTACGGTCTTTGGTTACTGGGTTAACGACCCAGAACGCTATGGCGTGGCTGAATTTGATAACGATGGCAACTGCCTGTCTATAGAAGAGAAACCAGAGCATCCGAAGTCAAACTATGCTGTAGTAGGACTCTATTTCTATCCTAACAAGGTTGTAAAGGTAGCTCATGAAATCAAGCCTTCCGCACGTGGCGAATATGAGATTACCACCGTCAACCAATGTTTCCTCAACGATAAGGAACTGAAGGTGCAGACCTTAGGACGTGGCTTCGCATGGCTTGACACCGGCACACACGACTCTCTATCCGAAGCATCAACATACATAGAGGTACTTGAAAAACGTCAAGGACTGAAGGTAGCCTGCCTTGAAGGCATAGCATACCGTATGGGGTGGATTGACGACGAGAAGATGCGCCAGCTTGCACAACCAATGCTTAAGAACCAATATGGTCAATACCTTTTGAAAGTAATTGATGAAGTAAAGCGCTACGGCAAGAGTAACCTTGAGTAAATATTCATAATACAATATTTACATTACGTAATATGATATATCGACGTAAATTGTTATTTGAGTAGCAATTTACGTCGTTTCGTTTATCAATGCATTTACCTATACGTACTGAATTTCAGAATGACATTCTAAAAACTTCCTCCTTTCCAAGTAAGACCATAGGCAACTACAACCAACAGTATTGAATGGTTTAACACGAAAGGTACAAAAACACTTGTGGATTTAGCAATCAACAAATATTGTAAACGTTGTATCTTGTAAAATTAACTGAATTTCATTACCTAAGTATCTGTAAAATTTGGTCATTAAATAAATTTTAAGTAACTTTGCATAAATATAGTGAGCATACATAACTCAACAAAATCAAATACAACATCAAGATGGAGATTGTTCAAACAGACATAAAGGATGTACTGATTATTGAGCCACGGGTATTCAAGGACTCACGTGGTTATTTTTTCGAGTCATTCTCTCAACGTGAGTTTGACGAGAAAGTAGCATCTATACTTGGACATAGTATCAATTTCGTGCAAGACAACGAATCTATGTCTTCATATGGTGTAATGCGTGGACTGCATTTTCAGCGTCCCCCATTCTCTCAGTCAAAGTTAGTGCGCTGTGTACGAGGTGCCGTACTTGATGTAGCTGTCGACATTCGCAAAGGCAGTCCAACATACGGCAAGCATGTAGCTGTAGAACTAACCGAAGACAACCACAGACAGTTTTTCATCCCACGCGGTTTTGCCCATGGCTTTGCAGTCCTGTCAGAAACGGCTGTGTTCCAATATAAATGTGATGAATTCTATCATCCTGAAGCAGACGGAGGTATATCCATCATAGACGACTCTCTCGGAATAGATTGGAAAATACCGACAGAAAACGCCATTCTGTCTGAAAAGGACACAAAGCATGCATTGCTGAAAGACTTCATTACACCGTTTGACATAAACATTCCATTGTATTAACAGATTAAGATTTTACGAATGAAGAACATTGTAATAACTGGCGGCGCAGGTTTTATCGGTTCACATGTAGTACGTCTGTTTGTGAATAAGTACCCCGAATACAACATTATAAACCTTGACAAACTAACTTATGCCGGCAACCTTGCCAATCTCAAGGATATAGAGGACAGGCCCAACTATAAGTTCGTAAAGATGGATATCTGTGACTTTGATGCCTTCTTTAAACTTATGCAGGAGGAAAAGATTGACGGTATAATACATCTTGCAGCAGAGTCACACGTGGACCGCTCAATAAAAGACCCGTTTACTTTTGCCCGCACTAATGTAATGGGTACATTGTCACTACTACAGGCAGCAAAATTGTATTGGGAGTCACTGCCAGAGAAGTTTGAAGGAAAACGTTTTTATCACATCTCTACAGACGAGGTGTATGGAGCACTTGAAATGACAAATCCAGAGGGCATAGAACCTCCGTTTACTACCACAGCCTCAAGTGCAGAGCACCATCTGGCATATGGAAAAGATTTCTTCTATGAAACCACGAAATACAATCCGCACTCCCCTTATTCTGCATCTAAGGCGAGCTCAGACCATTTCGTACGTGCTTTTCATGACACTTATGGTATGCCAACAATCGTGACAAACTGTTCCAACAATTATGGTCCTTACCAATTCCCAGAGAAACTGATACCGCTATTCATCAATAACATCCGCAACCGTAAACCTTTGCCTGTATATGGAAAGGGTGAAAATGTACGCGACTGGCTTTATGTAGAAGACCATGCCCGTGCCATTGATATTATATTCCACAAAGGTAAAATAGCAGAAACATATAATATCGGCGGTTTCAACGAATGGAAAAACATAGATATAATAAAAACTGTAATTAAAACAGTAGACCGTTTGCTCGGTAGGCAAGAAGGTGAAGATATGAATCTCATAACATACGTTACGGACCGTTTAGGCCATGATGCTCGTTATGCCATCGACTCTACGAAGCTTCAGAAAGAGTTAGGATGGGAACCGTCGTTGCAATTTGAAGAAGGCATCGAGAAAACCGTCAAATGGTATCTGGACAACGAAGAGTGGATGAACAACGTCACCTCTGGCGACTACGAGAAATATTACGAGACAATGTATAAAGGAAGATAATAATGTTTGAAAATTTAAGTGATAGATTAGAACGCTCCTTTAAGATACTTAAAGGTGAAGGCAAGATAACCGAGATTAATGTAGCCGAGACACTGAAAGACGTGCGTCGTGCTTTGCTTGATGCCGACGTTAACTACAAGGTAGCCAAGACGTTTACCGATACGGTTAAACAAAAAGCATTAGGCATGAATGTCCTAACAGCCATCAAGCCAGGACAACTTATGGTAAAACTTGTGCATGATGAACTGGCTGCTTTGATGGGCGGTGAAGCACAGGAACTGACTCTCAATGGCAGACCTACAGTAATCATGATGGCAGGTTTGAATGGTGCCGGTAAAACCACAATGTCAGGAAAGCTGGCAAAATTGCTAAAAGAGAAACGTAACAAGAAGCCTTTGCTTGCGGCTTGTGACACTTTCCGCCCTGCCGCTATGGAGCAATTACGTGTACTGGCTGAGCAAATAGATGTACCTATATACATGGAGCCAGGAGCAACTGACCCTGTTGCTGTAGCACAAAATGCGATAAAAGAAGCAAAAGCCAAGGCATACGATGTAGTAATCATTGATACCGCAGGTCGCCAATCCATCGATGAGGAATTGATGAAACAGGCCGAAAACATCAAGGCTGCAACCAATCCTGACGAGACATTACTTGTTGTAGACTCAATGACTGGTCAGGATGCGGTAAACACTGCAAAGACATTTAATGAGCGACTGGAGATAGACGGAGTAATACTCACCAAGCTTGATGGTGATACCCGTGGCGGTGCTGCCTTGTCAATACGCACAGTGGTAGATAAACCTATAAAGTTTATCGGAACAGGCGAAAAGATGGAGGCACTCGACGTGTTCCACCCAGAGCGCATGGCAGACCGCATACTTGGTATGGGAGATGTGGTATCTCTTGTAGAGCGAGCTCAAGAACAGTTTGACTTAGAGGAAGCAAAAAGACTACAAAAGAAGATTGCGAAAAACAAATTCGACTTTAATGACTTCCTGGGACAGATACAGCAGATCAAGAAGATGGGCAATATTAAAGACCTCGCATCGATGATTCCGGGTGTAGGTAAAGCCATAAAAGATGTTGATATCGACGATGATGCGTTCAAAGGCATAGAGGCGATAATATACTCCATGACACCGAAGGAACGTACTAATCCAGAAATACTCAATCAATCACGCAAAACACGCATAGCCAAAGGTTCCGGAACAAACATTCAGGAAGTAAACAGACTTATCAAGCAATTTGACCAAATGCGAAAAATGATGAAGATGTTCTCCGGAAACAACATGGGAAATATGGCGAGAATGGCCGGTATGATGGGTAAAATGAAAGGTATGCCGGGAATGCCAGGTATGCCAAAGTTATAAAACATAAAACATTATTATACAATGCAACTAATAGACGGAAAAGCAACAGCTGCGGCTATTAAACAAGAAATAGCTGAAGAAGTAAAACAGATAATTGCCAACGGCGGAAAGCAGCCACATCTTGCGGCTGTACTCGTCGGACATGACGGTGGTTCTGAAACATATGTAAAGAATAAAGTGTTAGCATGTGAGGCATGCGGTTTCAAAAGCACACTGATACGTTATGAGGACAACATTACAGAAGAGGAATTGTTAGACTGTGTTGACCGATTGAACAAAAACGGCGATGTTGACGGTTTCATCGTGCAACTGCCATTACCTAAGCATATCAATGAGCAGAAAATCATCGAAGCCATCGACTATCGCAAAGACGTTGATGGATTCCATCCTATCAACGTAGGACGCATGGCTATCGGTTTACCATGCTTCATCTCTGCCACACCATTGGGAATTATTACGTTGTTAAAGCGATATAATATAGAGACAAGTGGCAAGAAATGCGTAATATTGGGTCGTTCAAACATTGTTGGTAAGCCGATGGCTCAACTGATGATGCAGAAGCAATATGGAGATGCAACAGTAACAGTATGCCACTCTCGTTCCGCAACGTTGAAAAAAGAATGTCAAGAGGCCGATATCATTATTGCAGCTATAGGAAAACCAGGATTTGTCACAGCAGATATGGTCAAAGATGGTGCTGTGATTGTTGATGTTGGTACAACTCGCGTACCAGACGCAACCCGAAAGAGTGGTTTCCGACTTTCCGGCGATGTGGACTTTGAGAATGTAGCACCCAAATGTTCTTTCATCACTCCTGTACCTGGAGGTGTAGGACCTATGACTATCTGTTCACTGATGAAGAATACTTTAGAGGCTGGAAAGAAAACTTTCTACAACTAAAAAAGATTACCATATGAGCGCCTTACCCAAATTAGCTATCATAGGGAATGTAAAGCCAGAAGACAAAGAAACTGTCAGCGAGTTACTTAAAGATGACGAGTTGTCAGACTTGTGTTCTGTTGCGACATATTATACAACAGCTGAGACAGAACAAGACGCATTGTGTCAAGTAATCAAGGACTATGAGGCTGGTAAGCTCCAAGGTGTTGTTTACTATGGCACACCTGATGCTTATGTGCCTGCACTCAACAATATATTCAAGGAGAAGAACATCGACGAGACCTGTATCACAATGAATGGAGACATACGTGTGATGCCTGTCTTTTCTATGACTAGTGCTGAGATTGTAAGCTCTTGTAAAAAAATGTCGCAAATACTAAAGCGAGATTTCTCTATACAAAATCCTCGCATGGTAATATTGCAAGATAACAGACATCAGGAAAACGACAGTAAAGAAAAATCTGATGAAATAGCATCTGCAATATCAGAATTGGCAAATGAAAGCATCCAGGCTTTCGGTCCGCTCTCCTACTCCACATTCCTCAGCCGAGGAAACTCTACGTACTACGATGGAGTTCTTCTGTCCAGAGAGGATTACAAGAAGGGAAAGGCATGCAACCAAGATAAGACTTATAATATAACATATATTACAAAAGCCGGCCTTCCACTTGTATGCACTACTATAAACGGTTTGTTGCGTGCTATATATTGTCTCATAGACATCACGCGTAACAGCAAGGAATACCAAAAACCATTTGAGAATCCATTACAGAAGTTGTATCATGAGCGAAAAGAAAGTGGTGACAAGACACGCTTCACTGTAAAAAAGAAAGGCTTTAATCCTGCAGAGCATAAACACGAGAATGTAACCTATATTACAAAGAATGACGCGCCGGAATCTGTTAATTTAGGTAAAAAAGCATAATATATCGTATTTTTTAAGTATCTTTGCAAACCGATATGGACCTAAAAGAACTACAAGTAATAAAGCAACGCTATAACATCGTAGGCAACTGCGATGCATTAAATCGTGCGCTTGACGTAGCTCTACAGGTTGCGCATACAGACTTGTCAGTTCTTATAACGGGAGAAAGTGGTGTAGGCAAAGAGATTATACCACGCATAATTCACGACAACTCACCTCGTAAACGAGAGAAGTATTTCGCCATAAACTGTGGCTCGATACCTGAAGGTACGATTGATGCAGAACTGTTTGGACATGAGAAAGGTTCATTCACAGGCGCAATAGGTGAAAGTGAAGGATACTTTGGCGTAGCAGACAAGGGAACATTATTTCTTGATGAAGTAGGTGAACTGCCACTTGCCACACAGGCACGACTATTACGTGTACTGGAAACCGGTGAATACATAAGAGTCGGCGGTCAGGAAATCAGGAAAACGGATGTAAGAATCGTTGCTGCAACAAACGTCAATATGCGACGTGCCATAAGCGAAGGGCGATTTAGGGAAGATTTGTTCTATAGACTTAATTCTATAGTAATACCTATGCCGCCACTACGCGACAGAGGTGATGATATAATCCTATTGTTCCGTCTGTTTGCCATGCAAATGTCAGAGAAGTACCATCTACCCCGAATAGACCTGACAGATAATGCAAAAGAGGTGCTGAAAAAATATAAATGGCCAGGCAACGTCAGACAACTGAAAAACATAACAGAACAGATGTCTGTACTGTGTAGGGAACGCCATCTTGACGTTGATGACATACTGAAATTCATACCTCAAGACGAAGAGAGTACACAGTTGGTCACCATAACGCAGCCTAATTCCGGCAGAACATACGAGAATGAACGCGAGATGCTATTCAAAATTCTATATGAGATGAGAAGTAATGTCTCAGACTTAAGACATGAGATAAACTCTCTCAGGAAACAGATTAACGAAGCACACTCCTACGCCACTCTCACTGACGGATACAATGGCGGAAACACATACGAAGCCATAGCACAAGAGATATCAGAGCCAGAGAACCTGAATCTCAATGACTTAAGCAGAGTAGTCTTAGAAAAAGCTCTTGAGCGAAACAACGGCAACAGAAAGAAAACAGCAACAGATCTCGGAATATCAGCACGCACGCTGTATCGCAGACTGAAAGAATTTGGTATAAAATGAAAAGAATATTTCTATATATCTCACTCTTTGGATTTATCTGTACCGCTGTTCTACTCTCTGCTTGTTCTGTATCGTATAAATTCAATGGTGCGAGTATTGACTATACGAAGACAAAGACTATACAGATAAAGGATTTCCCCATAAGGTCAGCATACGTATGGGGACCTATGGCATCTATCTTTAATAACGAACTGAGAGATATCTTCGGCAAACAGACAAAACTAATCCAAGTAAAAAGGAACGGAGATTTGCAGATAGAAGGAGAGATAACCCAGTATCAACAACGAAACAAGTCAGTCTCTGCAGACGGATACTCTGCCCAGACAGAGTTGTCGATGACAGTTAATGTGAGGTTTACGAACACAAAGAAACACGATGAAGATTTTGAAAGGACATTCACTGCAACGCAGTCGTATGAGAGCACTCGAAATCTGAACTCAGTACAAGAGGAATTAGTGACACAGATGACACAAGATATATGTGATCAAATATTTAACGCCACAGTTGCAAATTGGTGATTTAAGGTAAATATAATGAGTTTTCTAAGATTAATACACCATCCGGAAGAAATGAACGTTGACACTCTCTATGAGTTAAGACGTGTGATTGCTGCCAATCCATTTTGTCAGCCGGCAAGGCTATTAATGTTAAAGAACTTATACCTTTTACATGATCCATCGTTTGAAGATGAACTGAGACGTTCTGCTATATATTTCACAGACAGGAAAGTGTTGTTTAACTTTGTAGAGGCTGCACACTACAGACTGAAGCAGAAATCACCACAGAGTTTCAGCAAACAACCAGACAGGCACACTGTATATACAGAGAACGAAAACGGTTCAAGAACAATATCACTGATTGACAACTTCTTACAACAAATACCAGAGAACGAGGAGGAAGAGGAAAAAACAGGAGAAGAGAAAAGAACCAAAGCAAGAAAGCCAACTGCCGTTGACGCCACTGTTGACTATGTAGCATATCTTCTTGCGACGGATTTTGAAGAATTACAGGAGAACGAAGGTTCTGACAACAATCCTCAGTCATTTAAGGGAGGTGACTTGATAGAGAAATTCATCCAACATGACGGAGGCCATTTCTCTCTACAAGAGGAAATAGAAAACCAGCCAGAGGTCAAAACCACCGATGACAAGGAAACCGAGGTGGAAGAAGACTTCCTCACCGAGACTCTTGCTGGTATATATATCAAACAAGGCAAATATATGCGTGCACTTGAAATAATGGATAAAATAGACAAGACAAAAGTTCATAAAAATCCATTCTTTGAAGAACAACGACGCTATCTGAAGAAACTCATACAAATACAAGAAAAAACAAACAAAACAAAATAAAAAAAATGTATACACTTTTAGTTATTCTTATTGTGCTTGCCGCACTGATGATGATTGGTATCGTACTTATTCAAGAGTCTAAAGGCGGTGGATTAGCATCTGGTTTCGCCAGCGCAAACAGTGTTGCCGGCGTTCGTCAAACAACCAATTTCATTGAGAAAGCTACATGGTCTTTGGCAGCTTTCATGGTAGTAGTATCTGTGGCATGTGCTTATTTTGCACCATCAGCTAACGGTGATGCCTCTGTTATTGAAAATGCAGCAACAGAGCAGGCAACAACTAACCCTAACAACGTACAGGGATTTGGTGCCACACAACAGAACGCTCCTGCAAAGGAGAAGGCTGCTCCTGCAGCCAAAGCTGCTGACGAGACACCTGCAGCTCCACAGAAGTAATACCGCTAATGGTTAAATTGATTATCCCCATATTGATAATCTCACTTGGATTTCTGAGTGATGCCTATATCTTCCACCGCTACATTAATTTTACATCAATGTGGCGGTGGATTTGGTGGATTCCTTTTACCATCGTTGTCGGTTTCTTCATCAAATTCCTATTCTTTAACCAAGGATTGGCAGAAGAGTACACTACGACCAATATATTCCTGTTGTTCATGGTGTTGTTATGCATTCCCAAAATGCTATTCGCACTATTCTCTTTAATACCACATGTCGGCACATATCTCGGATTAGCTGTCGCTGCTGGTATTATATACATAGTGATCTATGGCATAACATGGGGTGTCTGCGACTTCCGTGTAAGGGAAGTAACTTACGAGAGCGAAGACATCCCTGCCGCCTTTGACGGTTACCGCATAGCACAGATCTCTGATGCACATGTAGGCTCATTCTACGGTCCTTACAAACATTTACTTCAGGAAAGTGTTGACAGTATCAACCGCCTAAAACCTGATGTTATATTTTTCGTAGGTGACATTGAGAACTTCACGCCTGCAGAACTTGAGGCACACAAGGATGAATTTACAGCTCTCCGAGCCAAGGATGGAGTATATTCCATTATGGGTAACCATGACTACTCCTCATATCTGAAGATTAGCAAAAAGGAGCGTAATGACATGGTAAATCGCACACGTGAACTGCAACGTTCTTTCGGATGGACATTACTCAAAAACGAGAACAGATGTATTCAACGTGGTAATGACTCCATTTACATTATAGGAGAGGAGAACTGGGGAAAACCTCCTTTCCCACAATACGGAAATCTTAACGCCGCCTTGAAGGGAGTAACCCTTGGCGTCTTTTCCATTATGCTCAGTCATGACCCTACGGCATGGCGAGCACATATACTGCCAGTGTTCAGGCCTAACATAACGTTAAGCGGACACACACACGGCACACAATTCTCTTTGTTCGGATGGTCACCTTCATCTTTGGTATATGATGAATGGGGAGGAACTTATTACAATAAGAAATCCATGCTTAGTGTATCTACAGGCATCGGAGGCAACTTCCCGTTCCGATTTGGAATGCCACGTGAGGTGGTAATCATTACATTAAAAAAGAAGCACTGACAAAAACAATAAATCTTGAGGCTATGAAAAAAATACTAACTATCCTGTTTCTGTCAACTATATGTCTTGCATCTATAGCAGAAGACAAATGGCATCCTATACCCTCATGGCCTTTTGTATATTCTGATTTCCTACCAGCTGTAATACACACACACGACGGTAAGGCATTACAGGTACAAGCAAATATACATATTGGAAGACACAAACTATGGTATAAATCTTCCAAGCAAGAGAATCTTGAGGCAAAAGCCGGACTGATACGTGACATCCGTTTCTCTAATAATGAGAGATATATCGAAGTGAACAAGAAGATTTGTCTTATTGTACGCGAAGACACAATAAAGAACAAAGTACATCGTCTGCTTCAATCCACGGAGGTTGACATGCCCAGGTACAACGAGGCTGTGCGTGACATGAAGATGGCAGAGAGCAGCAGTAGTTTTGACATAGCAGGACTTAATGACTTGAATCTTGATATGTCCGTAAGAGAGAGTTCAGAAATAGCAGAGCAACAACCCCTACCCCTCCAAGAGGTGTATTACATACAGATAGACAACAATACATTTGAGGCTACAGAAAGCAATATATTGAAAAACCTATCAGGCAAAGAGGAACGTAACGCTTACCGGGCATATACGAGAAAAGCAGAAGTACTTACCGGCAACTTCAACTCTATGCTTGATGTCTATACTACTTTCTTCTTAAAATAAACACACAAACTGACTAACTATATGAAAAGAAATCTCATAACTATTACATTCGCATTATCATCACTCTCACTCTTTGCCCAACAGAAAGAACAAGGTGAGATATGGCTTGACATTAACGGTGTACGTGATTTAACAGCTGACTCTATAGCATTAGCTAATACAGCACGTCCGATACCAGGTTCATCACGCCACGGTAATAACCCCGTACTATTTCTCGTCGGTAATTCCACCATGCGTACAGGTACCATGGGTAACGGAAATAACGGACAGTGGGGATGGGGATACTTTGAACACGAATACTTTGACGAGAATAAGATAACTGTTGAAAACCATGCATTAGGTGGCACGTCACCACGCACTTTCTATAAATCACCTGAATTATGGGCACGCACCCTCAGCGGTGTACGCAAAGGTGACTATGTCTTCCTTGAATTAGGTCATAATGACAACGGCCCTATCGATGAGATTCGTGCACGCTCTAGCTACCGTCCTGATGGAAAACTTAGTATTACAGACGACTCTGTCATCATCTATAACAAAGTGCGTAAATGCCAAGATACCGTTTACACCTTTGGCGGATACACACGTCGTTTCATAAACGAGGTAAGAGCCAAGGGAGCTTTTCCTGTACTCTTTACTTTGACACCACGTAATGCCTATGAGGAAGACGGTAAGACCATACAGCGTAAGCTTACGGACTTCACTCCCGCAATCTTCGCTATTGGAAAGGAGATGAACGTCCCTGTAATAGATTTGAATGACATCTCGGCTAAGAAACTGGAGCAATATGGTCCTTGGAAGACGGATTATCATTTCTTCCTTGACAAGATACACTCCTCTGCTTATGGTGCACGCATGAACGCCGCATCGGCAGCAGAAGGTCTCGATGCCTGCACAGATCCACGTTTGGAGGAACTGAAGTCATATCTCATCAAAGAGAAAGTACATCCTGATTATGAAGAAAAACTTCTTGAATGGGAGCCTGAAAATTATGACCGCAAGGGAAATGTCATTGCTAAGACAAAAACTGCAGAAGAGAAGAAACAGAAGGTTAGGATTTTCCTTTGTGGAGACTCCACAGGCAAGAACGAGGACAGTAATCCTAACGGCATGTGGGGCTGGGGCTCTCAGGCATATACCGTATTCGATGAGTCAAAATGCACCTTCATCAACTGTGCAAAAGCAGGACGCTCTACACGCACATATCTCAACGAAAATCGTTGGGAAGAGGTATATCGCACATTACGTCCGGGCGACTATGTGCTGATACAGTTCGGCCACAATGACATCGGAGGCATCGACAAAGAGAAAGAGCGTGGTGTGATAGCAACAGCCAAAGATACATGTCACGTATATAAGTCACAAGCATCAGGTAAATTTGAGGTAGTCTATTCCTTCGGATGGTATCTCAAGAAGATGATACAAGACTGTAAGGAAAAGGGTGCAGTGCCCGTCATACTGTCATTGACACCACGTAACGAGTGGCATAGCGGTAATGGTGAGACCAATGGTACACTTTATCCTGTAACAGAGAAGAAAGGCAGACAATACATAGAGCGCCGTTCAGACAATTATGTGGTTGCATGGGACAAGCAGATAGCATCAGAGACGGGAGTTGAGTTCGTTGACATACACAACATCTCCGCAGATGTCCTTGACTGCAAGTGTGGCAAAGCTAAGACACCTGAAAAAGCAAAAGAGAAGGCAAATGCCTATTTCAACCATGACCACACACACACATCCTTGTTAGGCGCTCGAAACAATGCCTTGAGCCTTGCCAAAGGTTTACGTTTGAACAACTCACCACTTACACAATATCTGAAATGAAAAAAACATCACTAACACTTTTGCTGATATGCTTTACACTTTGCATAACAGCAGCAGAGAAGCCAAAGATTTCAATCTTTGGAGACAGCTACTCTACATACGAGGGATGTCTTACTCCTGATACTAACGAGATATGGTACTACAAGCCAGAGAATCCCAAACTTCACCAGAAGAACGACGTACGCACCGTGGAGCAGACATGGTGGTATCAGGTTATAGAAAACCTGAAAGGTGAGCTTGAGGTAAACAATGCTTTCTCTGGTGCTACCATTTGCTATACAGGATATGCAAAAGGACCAGAGGCAAGGGTACCTATCGCAGGATTGGAGAAGTATGCGGATTACAGCAATCGTTCTTTTGTCAATCGCAGCAACAAACTGGGAAATCCAGATATCATCCTGATATGCGGAGCCACCAACGACTCTTGGTGCGGTGCTCCCTTAGGAGAGTATGTATATGGCAACCAGACAACGGAGCAACTATATTATTTCCGTCCTGCAATGGCAAAATTACTGGCAGACCTTCGTGTGAACTACCCCAATGCTAAGTTGCTGTTCATCCTTAATTCTGAACTCAAAGAAAGCATTAACGAGTCCGTTCACACGATATGCAAACACTATAATGTTCCATGCCTTGACCTGAAGGACATAGATAAGCAGCAGGGACATCCTTCAATAAAAGGAATGAAGGAAATAGCCAAACAAGTAACTGACTATCTTAAACGAAAATAAACTTGGGCAGAAACATGTATCTCGATACTGTTTCTGCCCAAATTATTTCTATAGAAAACAATCTACCTTAACCTCACACCAGAAGTGGTGTATGTACCATCATGTGTATCAATAACAAGTTGACCATTCTCTACCCTCTTCATCGGTACAGATGGCTTTATATCCTCGCTTTTCACAGCTGCAACTCCTGTAGAGCCTACCACGTTAAATACCATATCTACTTCATGAGACTCATAATTATATGGATAGTTATGCGCTGTTTGATACTCTGAGGTTACAGCCACTTTCGTGTCAGCAGTACTCACGTTGCATACAGCTCCAGCATTAGCCGGTACCGTCACCGTAAACTTTGCCACTTTCATGTCTAAAGCTGTATAACAACACTCTGCACTGCTGGAGCTAATAACATACTTCACCGTCCTCGGGTCGTCGTATATCGTTGGTTGATTAAGCTTTAAGACATATTCTTCAATATCCTCATCTATTACCCAATTTGTTTTTACAGCAGTCATTTTCTTCACGACATAGCCTTCAGGGAAAGTGATAATCCCCTGTAAGTCACGAGCTGCACCATCTTGTTTCAGATTAAGATAGAAGATATTATCAGCACCAGCTGTAATATCACCATCTGTAGTAAGGTACTGGTAATTCAACCATGTGCCGTCAATTGTTGTTGTAATTTCTGCATTTACAGAAACGATGCTTGCTAATGCACCGATAATAAGTAAAAGTTTCTTCATGTTTTTTTTTGTTTTATCTGTTCTTCAAATATTCTTCTACAATCTTGCTGGCATCCATAGAGTCTATGACGTTATCACCGTTCACATCTGCGTTAGCAACATCAAAGCCTACTATAGTAGTCTTATCCTTTGCCAAATAATAGGCAACGATGTTTGCACCGTCCATTGCGTCAACTACTCCGTCACCGTTTACATCGCCAAGCAATGTCTTCGGCTGCAGCGAAGGACTATCCTCCTCTGAGTCATTCTGCCCCTCAGTATTACCCATCGAGGGACTGTCTTGCTCTTTGTCGGTCTGACCCTGCGAGCCACCCATTGATGGACTTGACTGCCCACTGTCGTTGTAGCCATCAGAGGAGGCTACAACATGAAGGGAAGTCGCAAGCAACAGACACCAGACAATTAAGCATATCTTACTTAAGTGTTTCATCGTATCAAGATTTTCTGCTTGTTAATAATGTACAGTCCCTTGGCGAGGCCTTCTACTTTGTTCTCTCCTGCATTAATACGTACGCAGCGTAGTAAAGCGCCATTTGCACCATATATATTCACGGTAGTATTGCTGTTTGCCTTGATTATAACGGCACCTTCATCTGCCACTACCTCAAGAGACTCTTCTGCCAACTTTACAGAGCTTACCAATGTACCTTCTTCTTCAACGAACTCTGTGCTTATGGACAATCTCTTGGCACCTGCTGCTGTCTCATCATTGTCGGTCATAAAATAAGCATGGAAAGGATTATTACCTACTACATCTGTTTTTTCAAAACCATCACCATTGCTATTTAATATCCATCCTGTTCCCTCGTCAGCATCGGTGTCAAAGCCCCCTTTGAAGATGAAGTCGTTTCTCTGTACTATAGCTGGTTGGTCTGCGCCCACCACAACATCCTTACCGATGAACGACACGCTCTGTCCTTCTACATTGTTCTTTCCCATCTTGCTTCCCGGAAAGGCCACGATATACGGAGTATATGCCTTCATTACGCCGTCGTATGTAGATGTGAAATACAGTTCGTCGCTTGACGCTCCAATAAACTCACGTAGCCAGAAGTTACCGTCAGTGCCATGCAGTATAGGTGACAGTGCTCCTTTTGCGCTTGCTCTGAAATTCCT